>OBLD01000001.1_pt1:0-45000 | contig 69112 bp, 63 predicted proteins | sample 1496151 | NCBI WGS metagenome assembly OBLD01 (sample SAMEA2341967, study PRJEB22496) | metagenome
ATCATCGCACCAAGCGTTGATGATGACGCTAAAGAAGTATTATCAACTAAGAAAAATGTTCGCGCATTAGAATGTGGCGATCTTAGCACTGCCCAACCATCACTAGACTTTAAACGAGTAACGGGCGGACTGTTAGTACAAGACAAAGATCTAGGTGTTATCACTGAGGACGACATCAAATGCGTCAGCGAAATCCAGCCTACGGCTGAACAAATTAAAGATTTATTATTCGCTTGGAAAGTGGCTAAAACGGTTAAATCAAATGCCATTGTTTATGTGAAAAATGAAATGACGATTGGTGTTGGTGCGGGGCAAATGTCTCGTGTTTACTCTGCCAAAATTGCTGGTATTAAAGCAGCAGACGAAGGTCTAGTTGTTGAAGGCTCAGTCATGGCATCAGATGCCTTCTTCCCATTCCGAGATGGTATTGACGCCGCTGCACAAGCTGGCATTAAAGCCATTATCCAGCCAGGTGGTTCAATGCGTGATAATGAAGTGATTGAAGCAGCTAACGAACATGGCATTGCGATGGTGCTGACTGGTATGCGCCACTTTAAGCATTGAAAACTTCTTGAAAAACAACTTTAAGACCTTTTCTTAACGTTGTTTCATCTTTGGCATAGTTAATACGAATGCATTGATGTTGATGTGCCCAAGTATCATCCATACCGATAAAGAAATTATGCCCGGGAATAATGTAAACGCCTTTGGCTTTTAGTTGTTGATACAATTCTTCTGAGGTTATTTCAAGTTCTGGAAACCAAATCCACATAAAAAAAGCACCTTCGAGTTTGTGTAATTTGGCATTACTGTTGGCAAATATTTCATTGAATAACTTAACGGCAATATCAGCTTTGGCTTGGTAATATGGCTTAATCACATTATTGGCAAGGGGAATTAACTCCTTATCTTTAATCATACGTGTGAGTAGTGATGGGCCGACACTATTGGGTGCTAACACCAAAATTCCATTCATTCTACTAATAGCCTCAATAGTATCATGATTGGCAATCACAATACCGGCTCTAAGCCCTGGCAAGCCCAGTTTGGACAACGACATACATAAAATCGTATTGGTATTCCAACTTAGGGATACGTCAGTATAAATAGCGCCTGGAAATGGCTGACCATAAGCATTATCAACAATCAGTGGAATATTGTTGGCTTGGGCGATGCTGTCTAGCTTTGCAAGCTCATCATCAGTAATCACATTGCCGGTTGGATTGGTGGGGCGAGAGATACAAATAACACCAATATCTTCTTGCTTAAGCGTTTGTTCTAGTTGATCAAAATCAATCTGATATTTAAATTGTTGATTGTCAAGCTCGTGAATTTTAGGCTTAACAGATACAAACATATTCGCTGATAAGCCTTGGTCGGCATAACCAATGTATTCAGGTGCAATTGGCAGTAATACTTTCTTTTTGCTGTCATCCGGCATCTCGCCAGCAAATAGATTAAACAATGAAAAGAAGCTACTTTGTGAGCCGTTGGTAATGGCAATATTGCCTTCATCTAAGTTCCAGCCATAATGATCATTCAGCATTTTAACCAAGACTTGGATGAAAACCTCTGATCCTTGTGGACCATCATAGCGCCCTAGCATTTGATCAACTTCGTTATTATCAATCAATGCTTTAAGTTCACTCACAAAAATATCATGTGCCTCAGGTATCAGTGCTGGATTACCGCCGCCGAGCATAATAATATTTTCATCATCGCTATGGTTGGCCTTGCCCAAATCATCCATCAACTGGGTGATACCAGAATAACGGGTAAATTTTTGGCCGAATTTTGAGTAGTTTTTATTCATGATTTTATTTTATGACAAATACCAATGGGTTTTATAAGTATAAATATTCTTCACTATCGATTAAAATAACGCATTGCTACAAACATTTTGAACATGAGTATAGAAAAAATTACCGCCTTTCCAGAAATCACTTTCGCCGTTGTTGAGGGTGAAAATCTTGTTTCCATTACCCAAGGGTATTACGATATTGACAAGGTAACGAAACACATACAAACCTGTATTGGAATGGTTAGAAAATATGAAAAAATGGGTTATTATAATTTAGCCCAACCTGAGTTTATCAGTGAAGTGATCACCACCTTTACCAATTTAGAAGTCAGCAAAAAAGACGTTATTCGCGCGAATAATTTTATGGAAATTACGGGCTATGAATGTAATCGTGTGTGGCAACTGCCCGATCAAATGAAAGTAGAAGCTTCACAAATGCTGCATGGTTTCTACATTACTTACGACACAGATAACTGGGAAGATTTTAGTGTTGAACCCATTGAAGATAAGGCTTCAAGTTAAGAAAGGATTCTCACTCTGAATGATCTACCTTTGAGTTTGTCATTGCTGATTTTTTTCAGCGCTTGTTTAACCAATTCTGAGCTCACCGCTACATAAGACCAATTACTAGCAACAATAATCTTGCCGATCTTGTCGCCAGGAATTCCACCCTTGCCAGTTAATCCGCCGACAATATCACCAGGACGTAGTTTTTGTTTTTTACCACCATCGATTTTAAGCGTGGTCATCGTTGGTTTTCTAATCGGTTTATCAAGAAGACTGTCACTTGGAAGCGAGTCAGGCGTGATATCAAGTTCTAAAGCGTTGAGTTTGTGTGTTTCACGATCACCATACAAAGTGCAAGCAATACCACTGCGTCCTGCTCTACCAGTACGGCCAATACGATGCACATGGACTTCGGGATCATGAGCAATGTTAAAGTTAATCACCATATCAAGTGAATCAATGTCTAGCCCTCGTGCGGCAACATCAGTCGCCACCAAAACAGAAATACTTTTATTGGAAAAACGAATCAGTGCCTGGTCGCGTTCTCGTTGATCGAGATCGCCATGAATTGACAATGCATAAAAACCATAGTAAATAAGTTCATCAGCCACGTCTTGAGTATCAATCTTGGTATTACAAAAAACCAAAGCAGAATCTGGCTTGTGTTTGGCCAGTAGTAAACGCAACGCCATCATCCGCTCATCTGCACTGTTGGCTTCATAGAAATATTGTTTAATAGTGGACTCTTCATGGGTAGAAGGCGCTTCAACCATAGTCGGGCTTTGCATCACTCGCTCAGCAATACTGGCAATTTCATCTGGGAAGGTAGCACTAAACAAAAGCGTTTGTCGATTGGCTGGGATTTTTTCAATGATCTCATCAATAGTGTCTTGAAAACCCATATCAAGCATACGATCTGCTTCATCCAATACCAACGTAGTAATATGATCCAGCTTCAGCGTGCCTTTGCGCAAGTGCTCTTCAATACGTCCTGGCGTACCAACCACAATATGTGTGCCATGCTCTAATGAGCCAATCTGTGGGCCAAACGGGGCGCCACCACAAAGAGTTAAAACTTTAATATTATGAACCGCTCTAGCGAGTTTTCGAATCTCACTAGCTACTTGGTCGGCCAACTCACGTGTTGGGCATAAGACAATCGATTGCGCCTTAAAAGACTTAACGTTGAGTTTTTGCAATAAACCCAAACCAAAAGCTGCAGTCTTACCCGAGCCCGTTTTACCTTGGCCAATCACATCTTTGCCTGAAAGGATTGCCGGCAAACTTAGCGCCTGGATTGGCGTCATTGATTCGTAACCCAATGAACTCAGATTTTTTAATAGGTCAGGATGTAAATTTAATGATGAAAAATCAGTGGTGCTCACAATAAAAGCTCGATAACAAGATAGGAGGATTTTACCTTAATCTACAATGTTAATATCAATGCCCTGCTCTAGCATCTCTTGCTGTCGAACTTTGAGATAATCGCCAAATCTTGGGAAATCCTCATAGTGCTTACCACTCACATAACGCAATACCGTATTGAAATGGAAACTGTACAACTGGCCATCAATTTTAGTAATATTTTTACCCTCATTAAACAGCAAAACCCCAGGGCGGTAATTAAGATCAAAGTCTTTAACCATTTTCCTTGGTGAAGTAACCTTTCCATCAAAATTAATAATTTTTTGATCAGAGTATGCGTCAAAACGAATAAACAAATATTGTTTTAATTCAGCTTTGACATCATCTCGATTAATTAATTTTTCATGGAAATTTTTACAATCAATGCAGTCTTTGTCTTCAAAAAGGATGGCAACCGGTTGTTTGTAATCTTGTAAATAACTGGCTTTTTCCAAGCCTGAATAATCAATAAAGGTATAACCTTTAGAAGATTTCTGATTAGATTCAACGTAATCTGATAACGTGGTATTTTTGTAAGATTGGCTTACTACATATTCCAACACCTGTCGAAAAGCTTTTGGCGTACGGTAACCATTTGTTCTAAAGGCTTGTTTACCATCTTCACCGATAAAAATAATGGTTGGCGTGTATTGCACTTTAAGAATCTTACTTAGCTCTTTTTCTAATAAGGCTTCATTTTCATTTAGGGTGATTTCTCGATCACCTTTAAGATTAACTGCAATGACAGAAAAATGCTTTTGAATAAAGGCTAAATTATCACCACTTTTAAAATTTTGATCCAACATAGAGCTGCAATAAGGGCAATTATCTAAATGAAAATACAACAAAACGCTCTTATTCTCATCCATCGCATCCTCAACGTCTTCAGCAATGTCTAGGAAACTATCGGTAAACCAAGATGGGATTTCATAAGCAGCACCGCCCGTAATTTGACCCAATTTATCCACTTGAGCGCTAGAGTTCGTACTGATGATTGTCAATAGAAAAACCACAACGAAGTGTAAAAAATAAGGTGGAAACCTAAGTCTCATAGTGCTTTCAAATAGCCTAAACCTTTATTATATTACTCCTATTAAAAGCATGAAAATCACTTTATTTATACAAAAAAGTTGAATAATGGCTATGCAAACGGTGATAATAATAATTGTCTGTTGTGTTTAATGTTGACTATATACCCTGAGCCGATAAATAAACATACTAGGAGATGAGATAGACTTACTATTGAGCAAGCCCGCCACGTAGTGGGAAGCCTGCGGTAATCTTCGAACTTCCGCCTTGAGCCTTCTTGGTTCAGGTTTCTCAACTCGATACAATGGACCCTTCTTACTTTTAGCACTTCAGTTATAATTCATACCATGAAGACGCTTAGACAATCGATTCGCATCCAAAGACGATTAATCTCATCATCTGATCGAGAAAAATTTGCCAAGCAATTATTATCTCAAATACAAAAATTAGCAAATTTTCAACATGGGCAAAAAATTGCCCTTTATTTGCCAAATGATGGTGAAATTGACACAAAATACATACAAAACTTCTTAAAAAATAGAGGTTTTAGTATCTATTTACCGATATTAGTCGGTAAAAGTCTAAAATTTGCAAAAGTTGGTAAAAATTTCAGAAAAAATCGATTTGGCATTAATGAACCAATTTCTACCCAAATTTTAAATGCCAACCAACTCAATACACTCTTTATGCCACTCGTAGGCTTTGATCAATTCAAAAATCGAATTGGCATGGGTGGTGGATTTTATGATCGCACCTTAAGTTTCAAAAAACGACAACAAGGTTATAAGAATCCCAAACTTTACGGCCTAGCTTTTGATTGCCAAGAGGTGGCTAAGTTAAACACTAAACCTTGGGATGTGCCACTCGATGCAGTGGTTACACCGACTACAATTTACCGGTAGCGTGTTTTTGAAAAAATGACTTTAATGTCGAGTTTTCATTAATGAGATTCATGCCAAAACCACGCAACCACCGCAGTGGTTCGTTATTTTCTTTATAAATCCAGTTTAGTCCTGTCATGGTTTTTGCCATCAGTTCATTATCGAGTCGACGCGCTCTGGCATAAGCACGTAACACACTATAATCACCTAATGGTTTCGATGAAGATTGTAATTGATCTGATAATTCACTAACATCTGAAAAACCTAAATTAACGCCTTGTCCTGCAAGCGGGTGAATATTGTGCGCCGCATCACCAATCAAGGCAATATTTTCTTTAACATAATCTTTAGCACTGCGCTCAATCAGTGGGAATGCCTGAACCTTATTCAGCACTTCAAACTGACCAAATCGATATTCAACACCAGCAGAGAGTCGATCAGAAAATTCTTGAGAAGATAATGACAACAACTCATTAGCAAGTTGGTTTTCAGCAGACCAAACGACTGAAGCTTCATTATCACTGAGTGGCAATAGTGCAATAATACTGTTAGATAAAAAACGTTGCCAGGTGGTATCTTCAAAACCTTTGTCTGAGCGAATATTACAAATAATGGCTTTTTGTTGATAATTGGTTTCACTAAATTCAATTTGTGTTAAATCACGAACACGTGAGCGTGCGCCATCAGCACCAATTAACAAAACACAAGACAAGGGCTGGTCATTATCCAATTGTAATTGATAACCCTCATCCGTTTTATCGATACTATCGAGTTTAGCATTAATGAATTTAACCTTGGTATCGCTTAACGCTGCAAACATGGCTGACTGAATCGCATCGTTTTCAATAATGTGGCCTAAATGCGTTAAGTTGTCATCAGCTGCGGAAAAATCTAAACACCCGTGGGAATTTTGATCCCAAACTCTGGTTTGTGTAAACACATGTTTACGTTTAATTAAATCCCAAACACCAAGCTTAGTCAGGAAGGCTTCAGAGGTTGGGGTGATAGCACTAACGCGTGTATGAAAATCTTTACCTAATTTTGGTCTAGGGTTGTTTGGCTCGATAATGGCAATTGATGCGTTGGTTTTTTGCGCCATACTCAAAGCAAAGGCCTGCCCTACCATACCACCACCCACAATCACCACATCAAACTGGCTCATGACTCCCCTGCAATGGTCATTTGGTTAACCAGTACTGAGCCAACTTTTAAATTACTACGCTGGTCAATATCTGTGCCTACGTGTTCAATACCGAGCAGCATGTCTTTTAAATTGCCAGCAATGGTGAGGCCGGAAACAGGATATTGAATCTCACCATTTTCTACCCAAAAACCTAGGGCGCCTCGTGAATAATCACCGGTTGTTGCGTTCACACCTTGGCCCATGAGTTCGGTTACTACCAAACCCTTACCCATGGCTTTAATCATTGCTTCTAAGCCACCATCAAAATTAGCAGTTACGCTCACATTGTTGGTTCCACCTGCATTAGCGGTGGTTTTTAGGCCGAGCTGGTTGGCCGAATATTGCCCCATCACATAGCTTTTAACTCGCCCGTCTTTAACAAAATATTGCTCACGTTTAAGTACACCATCACGATCAAAGGCCTTAGCACCGAGTGTCTTTTTCGCAAAGGGCTGTTCAAACAAACTTAAGCTTTCTGGAATGACAATTTGATCGATACTGTTTAATAAAAAAGTTGATTTTTTGTATTGTCTTGAACCACCTAAAGCGCCTAATAATTGAGCAAATAGTCCGCCTGATAAACGTGATGTAAAGATTACTGGACATTTTTGTGAAGGTAGTGACCGAGCCCCAAGTTTTTGTTGTGCCAATAGTGCCGCCTTCGTGCCTACTTGCTGTGGTGACTCCATATCATTCGCATCAAGCGCTGTGGTGTACTCATAAGCTGTTTGCATATCGTCATCGCGTTTTGCGATTAAAGAACAATTGAGTGAATGGCGTGTACTACTTTGTGTGGCGATTAGCCCATTAGAATTAGCATACAGGCCTTCGCCTTGAAAACTAGAAACTTCTGCGCCTTCTGAGTTATCAATTTCATTTTGTTCTAGGGCGATTTCTTCGCAGGCTTTAGCTAAGTCAATACTGTGTTGCGCGTCTAAATCCCAGGGATGGTAGAGGTCTAAATCAGGCGCATCAAAGGCCATTAGATCTTTCGGTGCCAAGCCATTAAAAGGATCTTCTTGGGTGTACTTTGCAATCAAACAGGCGGATTCAATGGTTTTATTTAAACTGTCTTTACTTAAATCAACGCTCGACGCGTGACCTTTCTTTTGACCCATGTAAACATTAATCTCGAAACTTTTATCGAGGTGGTATTGCAGTGTTTCTACCTCACCCAATCTGACTGCAGTTGACACGCCAGAGCTTGACCCAAGTGATATTTCATAATCACTGACCTTGTATTTTTTTAACAAATCAATGGTCAGTTGTGCGGTTTGTTCTAAAGATGGCATGGGTGGAATTATACTAAGTAATCTAAATCAGTTGGTTGTGGAAATTCAGTTGTTTGTTGCGAATGTTGGAAATCAACTATTAATGATTTGGCCGGCATCCACAAAGCCCAAATACCCAAAGTAATAATCAATGCGCCAGAGAATTTTCTTACTAATGGTTTTTTAATGGCTTCGCTCAGCTTTGAAGAAAACCCTGCCATTAATAATAAGCTTGGCAGTGTGCCCAATCCAAAGGCCAACATAATCAATCCACCTTGAACAGCAGAACCTGACAATATAGAAAAACTCAACGCACCATAGACTAAGCCGCAAGGAATACCACCCCAAAATAGACCAACTAAAAAAGCACTTTTTAAGCTGGTAACTGGTAAGAATTTTTGACTAATCGGCTGCAACTTTGTCCACAGCTTGGCACCCATTTTTTCCAATACTTGTATGCCTGCATACCAATTGGCAATGTACAAACCTACCAATACCATTAACACACCTGAGAAAATCCTTAATGCATGATCAAGAGCGCTCATCTTTAGCGTGTTCGAAAGTAACTCACCAGCCAAGCCGAATAACGCACCCATTATGACATAACTAAGAATTCGACCAGTATTGTAATTTAGGTGATATAGCGAAGTTTGTTTAGCGTTAGATCTGAGCTCTGCTGGCAAGGCTGAAGTCAACAAAGCAACCACACCGCCACACATGCTTAGACAATGTACACCGCCTAACAAGCCCATCAAAAAAACAATGGTTAAGGTATCCATTATTTATTGTTGATCTTGGTGACTTCTAATAAATGCAGTCTGCGAGAGTCAGTTTTAAGCACTTTGAAATTAAACCCTTGCAAATCAATCTCACTCATTTGTTCGGGTAGATAAGTAAAACCTGTAATGACAAAGCCGGCCACAGTATCTACATCGTCCGCATCTAAAGTAACTTCAAAAAATTCGTTAAATTCTTCTAACGGAGTATTGGCTTTAAGTAAATAACGACCCTCGCCAAAATCAATGATATTGTCTTCTTCAAAATCATGTTCGTCTTCAATCTCGCCTACAATTTGCTCAAGCACATCTTCTAGCGTGACCAGTCCAGCGATTTCACCATACTCATCCATTACCACTGCCATATGCGAATGCTTTTGCTGAAAATCTCTCAACAAAGCGCCTAAAGTTTTGCTTTCTGGCACCAAAACTGTAGGACGTAAATATTCCTTATAGCTGAATTCTTTTTTCTGATTATTGGCTAAATGCCCCAATAAATCTTTAGCCAAAATAATGCCTTGTATTTTATCTTCTTTGGCGTTCAAAACCGGGAATCGAGAATGTGCTGATTTGACCATTATCTTAAGCAAGTCTTTGGCTGAAGTTGTATGTTTGATCAGTACCATTTTTGACTTTGGCACCATAACATCGCGCACTTCTAGATTCTCAAGTTGCATGGTGCCTTCAATGATAGATCGAGAATGTGAATCAATGATATGGCTTTCTTCCGCTTCTTTTAAAGCCTGCAACAGTTCATCACTAGATTGTAGTGGCGAATGGAAAAATTGTTTTTTTAGTCTTTGCAAGAAAGACAATGTCGAGGGAGGTTGTTCTTCGTTCATTTAAAATTAAATATTTATCAGGTTGCTATTGTACCAACAATCAAGTTTTTTTACCACTGCGCATGGCTTTTCCTTGTGCAGCACGCTCTTTACGTACTTGTTTTGGGTCAGCAATCAGTGGTCGATAGATTTCTACACGGTCTTTTTCACGCAAAACCGTGTCTAATTTTGCAATTTTTCCAAAAATACCAGTCTTATCTTTAGTTAAATCAATTTGAGGATAAGCATCAATAATGCCAGACAGTTCAACGGCTTGTTTGAGTGTTGTGCCTTCATCTACCTCTAATTCAAGTAAGGTTTGTTTTTTTTCTAAAGCGTAAGCAACTTCAACTAGCATCACAAAGCTGTTGTGCCTTAGCAAAATCTAGCGTGCCTTCGTAGATTGCACGGCCGGTAATTGCACCCATAATGCCATGGTGTGCTTCGACCAATAAGTTTGAAATATCGTCCATATTGGTAATACCGCCTGAAGCGATAATAGGAATAGAAGTTTGTTTAGCCAAATCAGCCGTGGCTTCTACATTCACTCCTTGCATCATGCCATCACGGGCAATATCGGTATAAACAATTGAACTGACACCATCTTGCTCAAATTTCTTAGATAAATCTACCACATGTAAATCAGTTTGTTTGGCCCAACCTTCAGTAGCGACTAAGCCATTATTTGCATCTAAACCAACAATAATTTTGCCAGGGAACTCACGACACAGTTCTGATACAAATTCAGGGTGTGTAACCGCCATGGTGCCAATAATCAAATAACTAATACCAGCTTCAATGTAGGTATTAGCAATCTGCATATTACGAATACCGCCACCAATCTGTACCGGCAAGTCTGGAAATTCTTTAGTGATTTCAGTCACACTAGCTGCATTAATTGGTTTACCTTCAAAGGCACCATTAAGATCCACCAAGTGTAGGCGTTTGGCACCTTGCTCCACCCATTGCGCTGCCATCTCAGCTGGATTGTCAGAAAACACGGTAGTATCGTCCATCAATCCTCGTCTTAGACGTACACATTGGCCATCTTTTAAATCAATTGCGGGAATAATAATCATATTTTTATGCGTTGTTGTTGCGGCGATAACCGATAGCTTCAATTAAATGCTGCTTATCAACCGTCTCACTATTGCCTATATCAGCAATGGTTCTAGCCACCTTAAGTATTCGGTGGTAAGCTCTCGCTGAAAGCTGAAACTTGTCAATCACTTCTTCTAATAACTGCGTGTTTTCCTTATCTAGCGGCACTGTTTTTTCTATTTCATCAGGCTGAAGCTGGTCATTCGATTTGCCCTGCCTATCTAGCTGCCTATTATAAGCACTTAACACTCTAGCACGTATGGTTTCACTGCTCTCAATCTGCTCTTTAGATTGACTCAATAACACGGCTTTAGGCAATGGTGGTACATCTAATACCATGTCAATTCGATCTAACAATGGACCTGATATCTTTGAATGATATTTGTCAATTTGGTCTTCAGTACAATGACACTTAGCGGTGCCATCACCAAAATGCCCACAAGGACAGGGATTCATCGCACCAATCAGTTGGAAATTAGCCGGGAAAGTGGTTTGTTGTGCGGCGCGTGATAAATGCACTTCGCCATTCTCCAGAGGTTGTCTTAATACCTCAAGCACATGACGTGGAAACTCAGGTAATTCGTCTAAAAACAACACACCTTCATGCGCTAACGATATTTCACCAGGCTTTGGATTGGCGCCACCGCCCACCAAAGCCACTGCAGAGGATGAGTGGTGTGGCGATCTGAATGGTCGAGTTTGCAAGTCATCCAAACTCAATGGCTTGTTTGCAACTGAATAAATCGAGGCACGCTCTAGTGCTTTATCCGTGGTTAATGGTGGCATGATCGATGGCAATCTTTCAGAAAGCATGGTCTTACCTGAGCCCGGCGGGCCAATCAACAAAATATTATGCCCACCAGCGGCGGCAATTTCTAAAGCACGTTTGGCATAATATTGTCCCTTTACTTGAGAAAAATCTTTGTCATAAATGACAGAACTTTGAACATCAACTTGTGATTTTTCAACAGTTGATACACCTTGTAAAAAACCACAAACCTCTAACAAATGCCCACACGGATAAATCGAAGCGGTTTCAACCAATGCGCCCTGATGTTGATTATCTTTTGGAATCACTAGAGCATGTTGATTATTAGTTGCCTTTACAATAGCAGGCAACAAGCCCTCAGTAGATCGTAACAAGCCATCAAGCCCTAACTCACCAAAAAATTCAAACTTAGTCATATCAAGCTTGGGTTTAAGTTGCCCAGAGGCAATCAACACGCCCAGCGCAATAGGCAAGTCATAACGCCCACCACTTTTGGGTAAGTTCGCTGGCGCCAAACTCACGGTAATTCGTCGATTGGGAAATTTAAATTGGGAATTCATCAGCGCACTGCGTACACGATCCTTTGATTCTTTAACCGCACCTTCTGGCAAACCAACAATCGCGAAGCTCGGTAAACCGCCGGAGATATGCACTTCAATTGTCACTAAAGGCGCATCCATACCAGTGGATGCTCGGGTAAAAATTTTAGACAGTTGACTCATACTGCTTCTAGCTCTTCTAAACTCCATCTTGGCTTAATGGTAATTTCACTGCCAGAGGACACTTGCCCTTTGACTAATCTTAAATGGCCAGCAAGAGCGATCATCGCACCATTGTCGGTACAAAATTCTTGCCTTGGATAAAAGACTTCCACGCCTAGTTTTTTGCCCATTGCATCTAGAACCTGACGTAGTGATTGGTTGGCACTGACGCCACCAGCCACCACTAAGGTTGAATAATGTGTTTGCTCTAATGCACGCCTGCATTTGATCATTAAGGTTTGTGTGGCTGCTACTTCAAAAGCCTTGGCAATGTCGGCTTTTTGCTCTGGATGTTTAGCAAACGTATTACGTGCAAAAGTTTTAAGTCCACTGAAACTAAACTCTAACCCTGGGCGATCGGTCATCGGCCTTGGGAATCTAAACTGTGTTTCGTCGCCCTGTTCAGCTAACGCTGCTAATGCTGGTCCGCCTGGATAACCCAAGCCTAAAATCTTGGCTGTTTTGTCAAAAGCTTCACCCACTGCATCGTCTAAAGACTCGCCTAATATTTGATAATCGCCGATACCTTTCACATCCACCAACAAGGTGTGCCCACCAGATACCAACAACGCCACAAAGGGAAATTGTGGTTGTGTTTCTTCCAGTAGTGGCGCTAATAAATGCCCCTCCATGTGATGCACTGCCAAGGCGGGAATATTGAGACTCCAAGCCAAGCTTTTAGCAACTGATGAACCTACCAATAAAGCCCCAGCCAAACCCGGGCCCGCCGTATAAGCAATACCACTAATATCGCTGAGTTGAAGCTTTGCTTCAGATAAGACTGCTTTGATTAAAGGAATGGTGCGTTGAATATGATCGCGTGAAGCTAGCTCTGGCACCACGCCACCATATTCGGCATGCATTTCCACCTGAGAAAATAATTGATGGGCGATTAAGCCTTGATCTGATGAGTACAGTCCGATGCCGGTTTCATCACAAGAGCTTTCAATGCCAAGCGTGATAAAATTTTTAGTGCTCACTGTTTGATTCGCCTAAATAGACTTTTTTCACATCCTCGTTAGATAAGATCTCTTCTTTGTTACCTTTGGCAATAATTTGTCCATCATGAAGTACGTATGAATGATCACAAGTATCTAACATTTCTCGATAATTATGGTCGGTAATTAAAACACCAATACCTTTATCACGAAGATGATAAATAATTTGTTGAATATCGCCCACTGAGATTGGATCAACACCAGCGAAAGGCTCATCTAGCAATACAAATTTTGGATCCATTGATAATGCTCTGGCAATTTCCACACGTCTGCGCTCTCCACCTGAAAGACTTAATCCATCAATATGACGAATGTGCTCAATGTTAAACTCAGCTAACAGCTCTTCTAGTCGATGCTTTCTTTGCTTTTTGTCTAACTGAGGATTCAACTCCAAAACCGCCATAATATTATCTGCAACAGATAACTTTCTAAAAATAGAAGGCTCTTGCGGCAAATAACCCAAACCGAGTTTTGCACGCTTATGCATCGGTAACTTGCTGACTTTCATATCGCCAATAAATACTTGGCCTTTATCCGCCCTCACTAAACCACAGGCAATATAAAAGCAGGTAGTTTTTCCTGCACCATTTGGCCCCAATAATCCAACAATTTCACCTGATTTAACTTCAAAAGAAACATCGCTGACCACTTCGCGTCTAGCGTATTTTTTACGAATATTCTGAACGGTTAATGTATTTTCTTGCATAAATTAATAAGACGTCATTTTGAGTAATTAATCTTACCCTAAATTAAACGAATTTGTTCAGAGCTATAAGCTTCGATCACTGTGTTGTTTGACTTGATAATTAATGCCCCTTGTTCATTAACTCCATTAGCAATGCCTACAGTTTTTTTATCCTGATAATTAAGCTCTAACTGCCTGCCTAGTAAATAATCATGCTGATGCCACTGCGCCTGAAAAGCAGGAAATCCCTGTTGCTCAAAGCGCTGTAAAGACTTTAACAAACCATTGATTAATTTTTCATGTAAGTCTACTAAACTCGGTAAAGTTGAACAAATTTTTGATAAGTCAGTCCACGGCGTATCACATTCAAAATCTGCACCTAACTGATGATTCAAACCCAAGCCTATCACCACAGATTGCCAATCATTTTGCACACTATTTTCAATCAAGATGCCGGCAAGTTTTTGGTCTTTAAAATAAATATCATTTGGCCATTTAAGTTTCAACTGATCAAGCTGATATTCGTCTTCTAGTGTGCTGATTACTGACAAGCCTACCGCCAAACTAAGACCATTTAATGCTACTTTTGTAGAGAATAGATAACGCAATGATAACAACACACTACTGTCTTTTTTACTTAACCAAGTTCTCTGATATTGGCCTTTCCCGGCAGTTTGTTCCCTGGTAATACAAACCTTAACTTCTTTAGAGAAAGGTAGCTTAGTTAGGTAATCATTGGTACTGGTTGTTGACTCTAAAATCGAGCAATCAACACCATCGGCAAGTCTTAAAGTAGAATAATCAACCATGTAATAACCACCAACATTAAGGACAACCACACAGCAGCAGAGCCCATATCTTTTGCCGCACCTGAAAGCGCATGGTATTCATCACCAATACGGTCAACCACTGATTCAATCGCCGAATTTAAAACCTCAACAATTAAAACAAGTGCAATCGGTAGGATTAATAACACCTGCTCAATGGGTGAGGCACTAAGCCAAAAAACCAAAGGTATTAATACAACACTGAGCCAGACTTCTTGTCTAAAAGCGGCTTCTGATTGATAACATGTCTTTAGCCCTTGCATAGAAAATTTATACGCACTAGCGATTCTACTTAATCCTTTTGCTTCATTTTTCATGCTCTACGCTCCAAGCGTATAAAATAGTTAAATTAATTTTACATTAATTAGGATTGATTAAACATTTATGAAACTAGCACTCGGTGTTGAGTACTTAGGCACAAACTTCCATGGTTGGCAGTTGCAAAAATCTGGCATTCGCACAGTTCAACAAGTGGTTGAAGAGGCCTTATCCAGTATTGCTGACAAGCCTATTCGTGTATTTTGCTCAGGCAGAACAGATGCAGGTGTACATGCGCTTGAACAAGTGATTCACTTTGAAACTGATGTTGAACGTGAAGACAACGCATGGCTGTTTGGCGGTAATGTTAATCTACCTTATGATGTGAATTTTAAGTGGGCTAAGCAAGTCAATGATGATTTTCATGCACGTTTTAATGCCCACGCTAGGCAGTATCATTACAAAATTCATAATACGCCAGTGCGTTCTGCACTGGTGGGTGCTTACTCACTATGGGAGCCAAGAAAGTTAGACATAACAGCCATGAGTGTAGCAGCTGAATATTTGCTTGGTGAGCATGATTTCTCTAGCTTTAGAGGTAGTTTGTGCCAGGCCAAATCTCCAATCAAAACCATTGAATTTATTCGATTAACTCAAACTGATCATGAAATCTTACTCGATATTAAAGCCAATGCATTCTTACACCACATGGTGCGTAATATTGTTGGCACACTACTCAAGGTTGGCAGAGGTGAAAAATCGATTGAATGGGTTAAAGAAGTACTGGAAGCAAAAGACAGAAAGCGTGCTGGCGCCACTGCTGAGCCACAAGGACTATACTTCGTAAAAGCGTTTTATGAAAATTTATAAGCAATAGTTGTACATATAAAAAGACCCGAGCTTAACTCGGGTCTTTTTATTTTTATTCCAATAACGGCTTTATGAAATCAGATGTTTAAGTGGACTCTTAGAGGCCGCCTCTTCATCGCCTAACTCTTTCCAAGCAAAACGAAGTGCATCAGTACGGCGTTCATAAAAACGGTCTTCACCGAATCTGTCTATAAAGCCAGATCGTTTCAAAACGCTTTCAATACCTTCTGTTCGAGCAAATAAAATCTCAACACCACCAGCAGAACAACGCTCTAGAAGACCTGTCAAAACATCCTCGCCAGAAGCGTCAATTTGGTTAATACCGGCCATATCTACAATGATATATTTTAAGCACTCGTGCTTATCGGCAATAAGTTTTAAAATTTTATCTTCAAAATAACCAGCATTGGCAAAATAAAGTGAGCCTGAGTATTTAACAATTGACACTACTTCACAGCGTTCCAGCTTATTATCTAGCGCATTAACCAACATACTTGATCCATCGTGCGCAGACAGCTCTGTAAATCTTGGCTCCATCGTGCGATACAAAAATAACGCCAATGACAAAATCACACCAATTACAATACCATTTTCCAAGTGTGGTGCAAATAATAGCGTTAATACAAACGATGTCACTGCAACAATTGCATCATGCTTTTCAACTTTCCAGGCATGCATAATCGGTGCAAATTTAATCAAGTTAATCACGGCCATGATAATTACAGCTGCCAAAGTTGCTTGAGGTAAGTGGTATAACAATGGCGTTAACCATAATAAAGTAATACCGACAATTACCGCCGTTACTACTGATGAAAAACCTGTGATTGCACCTGCTGAAATATTCACTGCCGAACGTGAAAATGAACCTGAAACTGCGTAACCTTGGAAAAAGCTTGAAACAACGTTCGCCAAACCTTGACCCATTAATTCTTGATCAGCATTAAGGCGTTGTTTGGTTTGTGCAGCCATGGCTTTCGCAATCGAAATAGCTTCCATAAAACCAATCAAACCAATTGTTATTGCTGTCACAATCATCTGATTGATTACAGAAAAATCAAAATTTGGAATGGTTAACGAAGGCAAGCCCTCAGGAATAGAACCAACAATTGCACCGCCAAGACCACCATCTGCCACTGGTGTGCCAAAATCCATTACCCAAGAAATAATCGTAGTTACTACTACTGCCAATAAAACACCGGGTAATTTTGGTGCGTACTGCTTAACACCAATCATAATAGCAAACGCAACAATTGCGGCAAACAAAGTCCATGCGTGTGTATGCTGCGAAGCATTAATTAACACACCCCAAACCTGCTCATAAGTATGTTCACCTACACCTTTATCAACGCCAAATACTTTGGACAACTGCGAGGTGCCAATAATAATCGCAGCCGCGTTGGTAAAGCCAACTACAACTGGGTGAGATAAGAAGTTAATAACAAAACCAAGTTTTAGTGCGCCTAACGCAAATTGGAATATACCTACCAAGAATGCTAGCAATGAAGCGTAAGCTGCATAAGTTACCATATCAGCACCTGGCGGAATAATCGTCGGAATAGCAGCAGCAGTTAATAGAGACACAACAGCAACAGGGCCAGTACCTAACTGACGAGATGAGCCCATCAATGCTGCAATCATCACTGGTAAGAATGAGGCGTATAAACCGTATTGTGGCGCAAGACCTGCTAATTGTGCGTAAGCCATTGATTGTGGTACTAATACCAATGCAACGGTCAAACCTGCGACTAAATCTGCTTTTAGTATGTCTTTATCTTTTATCTCATGAATCCACGCCAAAAAAGGCAAAAACTTCGCAATCTTATCCATTTGTAATTCCAATTATTTTAAAAAATCTAGTTCTAACTACAGAAGAGTCAGAGGAATATAAGAGATATATTATATAATAATAACTACATTTAATGTGTGTCATTTTGTATAATACTGACCTTGTCTTTTCAGACATATTTATTTCAATAAATTTAAAAAATACAAGGATTAGGCCTATGAAGCTAATTGAGAATTTACATTTTAATAATATCCGTGGCGATATTACTGGTGGTATTACAGCAGGTGTTGTCGCTCTTCCATTTGCCATTGCAATGGGTCTAGCCTCAGGTGCAGGTGCAATTGCAGGTCTTTATGGTGCAATTATTACTGGCTTCTTTGCTGCGTTATTTGGTGGTACAGGTGCTCAGGTATCTGGTCCAACCGGCCCAATGACGGTAGTGATGGCATTGATTGTCACTAAGTACATCGCCCTATTTCCTGAAACTGGATTAGCCATCGCCTTCACTACTGTTGTATTAGGTGGCTTGTTCCAAATTGGCTTTGGTGTTTTAAGATTAGGCCGTTTTATCAACCTGATGCCGCACCCAGTAACCTCTGGCTTTATGACTGGTATTGGTGTTATTATCATCATTTTACAAATCCCGCAAGTACTTGGCTTATATGAGATTAAAGGCTCTACCATGGGTATTTTTTCGCAACTAAGTGGTGTTGAAAACTATTTTGCCAATACCGGCGCTATTACCATTGCACTCATTACTTTGGCTGTGGTTTATTTGCTGCCAAAGAAAATTGGCAAACTTATTCCAGCACCGCTATTTGCACTCATTACCGGTACGTTAATTTTATTATTCTTGCCACAATACTTTTCATCAACAGCTGAACCTTTAAACAGTATGATATTGGGCGAGATCCCAACAGGACTGCCTTCATTCCAAATGCCAGTTTGGGAGTCAAGCATTATTCTTGATATGGTTGCCTCAGGCATGATGTTGGCCATCTTAGGCTCAATTGACTCTTTATTAACTTCCTTAGTGTCAGATGAAATCACTCGTACTCACCATAAGTCAGATCGTGAATTAATCGGCCAAGGTATTGGTAATACTATGTCAGGTTTATTTGGCGGTTTACCAGGTGCAGGTGCAACTATGCGCACCATGACCAATGTTAAAGCCGGTGGTTTGACCCCGATTTCTGGTGCATTACATGCGGTTTTACTACTTGCAATTGTTTTGGGTGGTGCACAATACGCACAAGAAATTCCACTGGCAGTATTGGGTGCGATCTTAGTAAAAGTTGGTACCGATATTATTGATTGGGAATACTTAAAAGGCTTGATGTCAACGCCAAAATCTGGCGCATTGATTATGATTGTCGTACTCGGTGTTACCGTACTTTACAACTTAATGGCGGCAGTTGGTATTGGCTTAGTAATGGCCAGCCTAATCTTCTTACAAAGAATGACCGACGTTCAATTAGCCAGCATTGTTTCTGTGCAAACCATTGAAGAAGCTTCACATCTTGATGAAGCTCATCAAGAGTTGATCCGTGCCGGTAATACATTATTCTACCAACTGAATGGCCCAATGAGTTTTGGCTCGGCTAAAGGCATTGTTCGAGACTTCTCGACTAAGACTAATTACAATAGGGCGATTCTAGATCTATCAAATGTGCCTGTAATTGATTACACTACTTCACGCGGTATTGCCGAGATTTGCAATATTTGTATTGAAAAATCTGCCGATATCACCATTGTTGGTGCAAACACTAAAGTCAGACATTTCTTAGAAAATATTGGCATTGATAAATCCTTATTAACTTAAGTATTTATCATCTAATAAAAAACCCGCAAGCTGCGGGTTTTTTATTGTGTGTAATTCTAAAGGCTTTAAAAATCCTCATCCCAATCAACTAGTATTTGTTTTTTACCAATATCGACTGAAATAAGGAACGGCTCAATGTATGGCACCCAGTGTTCTTTTCTATCCTTGCTTGACGAAGACTCTTTGTCACCGCTCACTACCAACACATTGTTAGCACCCGTATCGACCAAATTACTAACCTTGCCAAGCACGACCTGTTGTTGGTTGATAACTTCTAGACCTATTAAATCCTCCCAATAATGTTCGCCTTCGAGTAGTTTAGGTAATTGTGATTTTTCAATGTACAAGTCAATGCCAATCATAGATTGTGCTTGTTCACGATTATTGATGTCCCTAAGTTGGGCGACAATAGTTTTGCCTTGCTCTCGACCCTTAAGGATATCTAATGTTTGCCACTGACCATCTATCTGAATATGCCAAGGTTGATAGGATAGGATGTTCTTTCGAGGTTGTGTGTGTGAAAATAATTTCACCCAGCCCTGAACGCCAAAAAGGCCATTGATCTTACCGACCAACAGCCTTTTAGGGTTAGAAGGGGTTGCTGTTGAATTACTCAGCAGCTTTTTCCTCTTCTGTTGACTCGTCAGCCGCTTCCGCTGCACTTGCTGCTTCCGCTTCGGCTGCTGCCTTAGCTTCTGCCGCTTCTGCTGCTTTCGCTTCGGCCTCAGCCTTTGCTTCTTCGTCTGCTTTTGCTTTAGCTTCAGCTGCTAATTTAGCCGCTACTGTCGCCGCTCTAGCATCTTGCGCTGCAACACGTTTTTCACGAATTGAAGGGTCTTTGAACTCTTTAACAAGTTGCTTAACACGATCAGAGATTTGTGCACCTTTTGATGTCCAGTAATCTAATCTATCTTCTTCGATGGTAAGCCTAACTTCTTGTCCACGAGCTACTGGATTAAAATATCCAATACGCTCAATGTAACCACTGTCTCTACGTTTTCTAGAGTCTGTTGCTACAATTGAATAAAAAGGTTTTTTCTTGGCTCCACCTCGGGCTAGTCTAATTTTAACCATGGGTTTTTTGCTCCTTTTATTATATTAATACTCATACCGAAAGGCATAAGACGCGAAATTATATCAGTTTTTCAATATCTTGTGCTAATTTCTCTGCATCACCAATGTAAGTCATTGGGGTTAAATCTGCTAGGGCTTGCTTAGCCTCTGCCGGCATATCTAGATCTTTCACAAACTCTGCTAGCACTTGTGCATCAATGGTGTTACCACGCGTGAGTGCTTTGAGTTTTTCATACGGATTTTCAATACCGTAACGGCGCATTACCGTTTGGATTGGCTCAGCCAATACTTCCCAAGAACTATCTAAATCTTCTAACAGTCTTGCTTCATTGGTTTCTAGCTTGCTAATACCTTTTGCAATCGACGCATAGGCAACCAGACAATGGGCACAGCTAACGCCAAGATTTCTAAGTACAGTTGAATCAGACAGGTCACGCTGCCAGCGAGAAATGGCTAACTTATCAGCTAAATGTGTATTTAGCGCATTGGCAATACCTAGATTGCCTTCACCATTCTCAAAATCAATCGGATTCACTTTGTGCGGCATGGTGGATGAGCCCACTTCACCGGCAATGGTTTTTTGCTTAAAATAACCCAAGGAAATATAACCCCAAACATCACGACAATAATCAATCAGAATCGTATTGAAGCGATTCATAGAGTGAAAATACTCTGCCATGTAATCATGCGTTTCAATTTGTGCGGTATACATTGCATAGTTAACACCCAGACCTTCAATAAAATCTTGTGAAATACTCTGCCAGTCAAGATCAGGATAGGCTGAAATATGTGCGTTAAAATTACCCACAGCGCCATTAAACTTACCCATAATTTTGACCGATTTTAAATGTTCAATTTGTCGTTTCAAACGGAATGCAAAGTTAGCCATCTCCTTGCCTACCGTGGTTGGTGATGCAGTTTGACCGTGCGTACGAGATAACATCGGAATACTTGCATTGTCTTTAGCCAAAGCACCAATCAAAGACAATATATTTTGCATCTCGGCCAAAACAACCTCACGACCATCGATCAACATTAATGCATGAGAAAGATTGTTAATATCTTCAGATGTACATGCAAAGTGGAAAAATTCACTCACAGCGTTAAGCTCTGCATTATCTTTAATCTTATCTTTTAAGAAGTACTCAACCGCCTTCACATCGTGATTAGTAGTGCGCTCAATATCTTTTACTGCTTGCGCATCTTCAAGTGAAAAGTTAGTGGCAATATCGGCTAAAAATTGACTGGCTTCGACACTAAATGGTGGCACTTCAGGAATGCCATCATTATCTGCCATGACTTGCAACCATTTAACTTCAATTAATACGCGGTATTTAATCAGACCAAATTCACTAAAAATTGAGCTTAAAGCTTTGGTTTTCTCAAAATAACGCCCGTCAACAGGGGAAATAGCAGTTAAAGCATTGAGTTCCATAATTCGCATAGTCAAATCAAATAAATGGTAAAATTATACGCCTTATATGATTCACTTATTAAACAGATGAAAACAGCCTATTTAGCTCACATTGATGAGCGCGCTCAAGATAATTTACCGCCACTAGTACTCAATGCAGAGCAAGCAAAATCTGTCGTTGAAAATTTAATCAAAGGTGGTGATGGAGACTTTTATTTAGATTTACTCACACATCGTGTACCACCCGGCGTGGATGAGGCAGCGTATGTCAAAGCAAGTTTTTTAGCCAGTGTCGCTAAAGGCGATCAAACTTGTGATGCTATTGATCAAAAACATGCTACGTTTTTATTAAGCACAATGATGGGTGGCTACAACATTGATCCATTGATTGAGCTATTGGACCTAGACGCCACGGCCGAAACTGCCAGAGACGCATTGGCAAAAACGCTACTAATTTATGAGGCATATCAGGCTGTTGTAGAAAAATCAGCCAACAATGCTTTTGCCAAACAAGTGATTGACGCTTGGGCAAATGCAGATTGGTTTACATCTAAAAACAAATTACCAAAAAAAATCAAGCTTATAGTGTTTCGTGTTGAAGGTGAAATTAACACGGATGATCTATCACCTGCAACGGAGGCCTGGTCACGCCCAGATATTCCATTACACGCACAATCAATGCTCGGAAAAACAATGGAAAACCCTCTGGAAACCATTGAAAAACTAAAAGAAAAAGGTTTTCCATTAGCCTTTGTTGGTGACGTAGTTGGTACAGGCTCTTCGCGTAAATCAGCTATTAACTCTGTGCTTTGGCACATGGGCAATGATATCGACTATATCCCTAACAAACGTGGTGGTGGTGTTGTGCTTGGTGGTAATATCGCCCCAATTTTCTTTAATACTGCTGAAGACTCAGGTGCTCTACCAATTGAATGCGACGTGACAAAAATGAGCATGGGCGATGAAATCACTATCTATCCTTATGAAGGAAAAATAACCAATAGTAATGGTGAAACAATTTCTACTTTCGAATTATCACCAACTACTATGCCAGATGAAGTGCGTGCAGGTGGTCGAATTCCGTTAATTATTGGTCGTGGTTTAACCGACAAAACACGACAAGACTTAGGCCTACCTGTCAGTGATCTTTTCTTGCGTCCACAAGACGCCAGCAATAGTAACGCAGGCTATACTCTAGCGCAAAAAATCGTTGGTAAGGCTTGTGGTGTTGAAGGTATTCGCCCTGGCACTTATTGCGAACCACGCATGACTACTGTTGGCTCACAAGATACCACGGGCGCAATGACCCGTGATGAGCTCAAAGAGTTAGCCTGTTTGGGATTTTCGGCAGAATTAGTAATGCAGAGTTTTTGCCATACCGCTGCCTACCCAAAGCCGGTTGATTTAGAACTCCAGCACTCTCTGCCTGACTTTATGCAATCTCGTGGCGGTGTAGCGTTAAAACCTGGTGATGGCATTATCCACTCATGGCTTAACCGTATGTTGTTACCTGATACCGTAGGTACTGGTGGTGACTCACATACACGTTTCCCAATTGGCATTAGTTTCCCTGCAGGCTCTGGTCTAGTAGCGTTTGGTGCCTCAATTGGCGTACTACCATTAGATATGCCAGAATCGGTATTGGTTAAATTCTCTGGCACTATGCAAGAAGGTATTACTCTGCGCGACTTGGTTAACGCTATTCCATACGTCGCAATTCAACAGGGTTTATTAACCGTTGAAAAATCCAATAAGAAAAATATCTTTTCAGGTCGTATCTTAGAGATTGAAGGATTGGGAGATCTTAAAATTGAACAAGCCTTTGAACTTACAGATGCCTCTGCTGAACGCTCAGCTAATGGTTGTACCATCAAGCTCAATAAAGAGCCTGTGGCAGAGTATTTGCAATCAAACATTGCTCTATTGTCTTCTATGATAGAAATGGACTATGAAGACAAAAAGACCATCGCACGCCGTATTCAAGCCATGCAAAAATGGCTAGATACACCCGAATTATTAGAAGCTGATTCAAATTGTGAATATGCAGCTGTAATTGAGATTAACCTCGATGACATTAAAGAGCCAATCCTAGCCTGTCCAAATGACCCAGATGATGTAAAGCTACTCTCTGATGTGGCCAACACACAAATCGACGAGGTATTTATTGGCTCTTGCATGATGAATATTGGTCATTTTAGAGCGGCCGCTCAACTGCTAAAGGGCGACAATAAAACCAAAACTGAATTATGGATAGCACCACCTACTCGTATGGATGAAGCACAACTTAAGAAAGAAGGCACTTACGATGTATTTGAAAACCTCACAGAACATACTGAGATACCAGGCTGTTCGTTATGTATGGGCAATCAAGCACGTGTTAAAAGCAATTCAACTGTAGTTTCCACCTCAACGCGTAATTTCCCAAATCGTTTGGGTGATGGTGCTGATGTGTATCTATCCTCTGCTGAGGTAGCTGCCATCACTGCAAAATTAGGGCATATTCCTAACATTGATGAGTATATGAAAGCAATGAAAGGCATTGAGCCGATGGCGACCGATATTTATCAATATCTAAATTTTGATCAGTTGTCTGAATACCAAGAAGCTGTTGGGCATATTGCGCTCGATACGATTCTAGAAGAATAATTAGTATCATCCAGACAATAAAAAAGCCGCATTAGCGGCTTTTTTATTGAAATGTTAAAAGAAAGATTATTTAATCTTGGCTTCTTTATACATTACGTGTTGTCTAACAACAGGATCAAACTTTTTAACTTCTACCTTTTCTGGGTGAAGACGCTTGTTTTTAGTTGTTGTGTAAAAATGGCCAGTTTTAGCCGATGATACTAATTTGATTTTTTCTCTCATACCTTACTCCTAAACCTTTTCGCCACGTGCGCGGATTTCTGCCAGTACAGTGTCGATGCCTTTCTTATCAACAATACGTAAACCTTTTGCCGTTAACTTCAGTTTTATAAAACGATTTTCACTCTCTACCCAAAAACGGTGCGTGTGAAGATTTGGATAAAAACGACGACGCGTTCTATTGTTCGCGTGCGATACATTGTTGCCACTCATTGGACGCTTACCGGTTACTTGACATATCTTTGCCATAACTAAACTCATCAGAAATCTAAAAGAAAGGAATTATACTTAAAAAAATGGCTAATTTCAAATCGAATTTATATAAATATCCTATTTACTATTGGTTCAACAGACTGTATGATATCTCCACATTGGAGGGATGGCAGAGCGGCTGAATGCACTGGTCTTGAAAACCAGCAAGGATTAATCTCCTTCTAGGGTTCAAATCCCTATCCCTCCACCATTATTCTTACAGAAAAAAACATGCCAATAACCCGCTATACCGTATCCGGTATTACCGAAGATGGACAAAAGTTTAGGCCCAGCGACTGGACTGAAAGACTGGTGTGTATTCAACCCGAACAACTAAAACGCTATAACGGTCACCTGAAAATTCGTAGAATTGATGGCATTAAATCCATTGTTTTTGATGATCAACTTAAATATGCGTGTGAATTTACTTACGAACGCATTCTTTCTTTTGCCAAAACTAATCACTTAAACGTTACTCAAGAAATAATTGAAGACGATAAATAGTTCGTACTAATCAACATAGGGGCCGTGCTGATAGATCGGCTGATGATGTGGCAAACCGCAACAAAACATAAATTCACTGCCTGTCTTTGCTTGGATAGATAAATTCTGCTCTTCATCGGCTTTAATCAGTAACGATTCAGTTGGGCTAAGCGCCTCGCCCGCCAAAACAATGTCACCTGATAACACATAAATAACCGCATTAAGCCCTTGGTTAATATATATTTGGTATTGTTTATTTTGTTCAATTTTTACATGCTGATAAGTAATATCTGTATGCAATTCAATCGGCGATCCCTCGCCAACAATCGTCCGACAATAGCCACCTTCAAAAGTAGTTACAGGCAAATTTTCACTTAAAACTTGTTGATAACTCGGCTTAATTGTTTTAAGACGTTTGGGTAAATTAATCCACAATTGAATACCGACACTTTGGCCTTCTTCTGCTGGCATTTCTGAGTGAACTATACCCTTTCCTGCACAAAACACCTGGGCTCCGCCTTTACTAACAAAAGCATCATTACCCAAGTTATCTTTATGGTGCATACCGCCAGTCAACATATAGGTAATTGCTTCAAACCCACGGTGGGGGTGATCTGGAAAACCATGGCCAGCAGAAATATTAAAATGATCCCACAATACAAACGGATCAAAATTCATTCGTTGCGATATTGGAAATAGTCGATTGACAACCACACCATCACCTTCGAGTGTTTCTTGCGGATAAGCTTTAGTCAACATATCCAAATTTTCTTGTAAATCGTGCATTATTCATACTACAATATTAGCATGATTATCGGCGTTCCAAAAGAAATTAAAGTACATGAGTATCGTGTTGCTCTAACGCCACATGGTGCCAAGGTATTGGCTGAAGCTGGCCACCAAGTCATTGTTCAATCAGATGCAGGAAGTGCTATTGGATTTAGTAATCAAGATTATCAAGATTCAGGTGTCAGTATTGTCAATTCAGCCCAAGCTATTTTTGATCAAGCCGATATGGTTATTAAAGTCAAAGAACCACAGCCAAGCGAATGCAAACTACTCAATAAAAATCAAATTCTGTTTGCTTATCTACATCTAGCTGCTGACCCTAAACAAGCCGAACTACTATTAGAATCTGGAAGTACTTGTATCGCCTATGAAACCATTACAGATAACAATAACCGTTTGCCACTTTTACAACCGATGAGTGAAATTGCCGGCCGAATGTCGATTCAATCTGGCGCCCACCATCTGGAAAAAACCCAGGGTGGGTCTGGGGTGTTACTCAGTGGTGCCACTGGGGTAGAATCAGCTCAAGTGCTGGTACTTGGCGGTGGCGTTGTGGGCATGAATGCCGCTAAAGTGGCTTTAGGCATGGGTGCACAAGTGATCATTCTTAATCGATCTCTCTCGAAACGGCTAACGGATTTTCAACAACAACACACATCTCAACTGTCTATTAATTTATCTAGCCAAGCTAATATTGAACAACAATTGGAAACTGCTGACTTGGTGATTGGTGCGGCACTTGTTGCGGGCGCTTCAGCACCAAAATTGATTACTCGAGATATGTTGAAATTAATGAAAAAAGGCTCAGTCTTGGCGGATGTGTCAATCGATCAAGGCGGTTGTTTTGAAACCTCGAAAGTCACTACACACGATAAACCAACTTACGTGGTTGATGATATTATTCATTATTGTGTGGGCAATATGCCTGGTGCAGTCGCACAGACTGCGACTTTAGCGCTCACTAACGCAACTCTGCCTTATATTCTAGATATCGCCAATAAAGGCTACCAACAAGCCATGTTGGATAATCAAAATTTAATGAATGGGCTGAACATCTATCAAGGGAGGGTTGCGCATCAAGCAGTCGCTAAGAGCCTAAATTATCAACATAGATCAATTAGTTTCTAAACCCCGTATTGATCTCTATAAGCTTCAATGCGTTCAATTAACGCTTGATCGTTGCCTTGTTTTAAATAATCGATTAGATGTGATAAATTAATAATACTCAACACGGCAATGCCGAAATTCTCTTCCACTTCTTGAATGGCTGACTTATCACCTTTGCCTTTTTCTTGACGGTCAACGGCAACAATCACGCCTTTGGCTTTGGCGCCATTTGCATCAATAATATCCATTGCTTCACGGATTGCAGTGCCAGCAGTGATCACATCATCAATAATTAAAATATCGCCTTCCAATGCATGACCAACAATATCGCCGCCTTCGCCGTGCGTTTTAGCTTCTTTGCGGTTAAAACTATACGGTACATTTTTACCAAATGAATCATTTAACGCCATCGCGCAAGCGGTGGCTAGTGGGATGCCTTTATAGGCAGGGCCGAATAACACATCAAAATCAAGTCCACTTTCAGTAATAGTTTGCGCATAAAACTTACCTAATTTTGAGAGATGTTCGCCGGTATTAAATGAGCCTGCGTTAAAGAAATAAGGGCTAACACGGCCTGATTTAAGCGTGAATTCGCCAAATTTTAGCGCACCAATTTCCAACATAAAATCCACAAAGTCTTTTTGATACTGCTGCATACTACCCCTCTAAATCATTAAAATATTTCCAATGAAGAGAATTATAACGGCTAACGTCAACGGAATTCGTGCAGCTGAGCGAAAAGGTTTTTTTGCTTGGATGAAAAGCCAAAATGCCGATGTGGTTTGTGTGCAAGAAATTAAAGCGCAAGAAGATCAACTGGATGATAAATTCTATCCAAAAGACATATACACCTATTACAAACCTGCCGAGCGTAAAGGTTATAGTGGCACAGGTTTATATTGCAAACAAAAACCTGATCAGGTAATTTTTAGCCCTTGGAAAGACTTTGATTTTGAAGGTCGATTTATTCAGGCTGATTTTGGCAATCTCAGCGTTATTTCCATTTATATTCCTTCTGGATCAGCCAAGCAAGAGCGTCAAGATTATAAGATGGAATTTATGACTGATCGCTTTATGCCCTACCTCGAAGCGCTGCAAAAAGACGGGCGCGAATACATTATTTGTGGCGATATCAATATCGTGCATAAAAAAATTGACATTAAAAACTTTAACGGCAATAAAAATCGTTCAGGCTGTCTGCCAGAAGAACGCGCATGGATGGAAGAGCTGTTCACACAAACAGGTTTTATTGATGCCTTTCGAGAGATTAATCAAGAAGCAGATCAATACACTTGGTGGTCGAATAGAGGGCAAGCTTGGGCTAATAATACTGGATGGCGTATTGACTACCATATTCTCAGTGCTAATCTTAAAGGCACGCCTCAACGTGTTGAAATTTATAAAGACGAACGTTTTTCTGATCATTCGCCACTCATCATTGATTACGACTTATGAGTGAGAAAGTCGTACACAAAATTCAAAGTTTTGTCAGGCGCTCTGGTCGACTAACACTTGGGCAGAGAACTGGTCTGATTGATCTTTGGCCACAATTTGGTGTCGACATTCCTAGCGGAATAATTGATCTAAATAGATTATTTAAGAAAATCCAACCTATTACGTTAGAGATTGGATTTGGGAATGGTGATAGCCTATTAGAGATGGCGATTAATGCGCCTGATCAAAATTTCTTGGGCATTGAAGTTTATGAGGCTGGCATAGGTAGGTTGATTAACGAGGCCAATAAACACCAACTCACCAACCTAAAAATCATCAAAGAAGATGCGGTTGAAGTGCTTAAGCATCATATTGAAGACAACAGCTTTAAGACTTTTCAACTGTTCTTCCCCGACCCATGGCATAAGAAGAAACACCACAAACGTCGACTTGTAAAAATGGACTTTCTAGATTTAATTTCAAACAAACTGCAAGATGGCGGCACAATGCACATAGCAACAGATTGGGAAAACTATGCTGAATACATGATGGTAACGCTAGAAAATCACCCCCACTTTAAAAACACCCTGGGCGCCCATAAATATTCATTAAGACCTGAGCATCGGCCGATTACTAAATTCGAACGCCGAGGTGAACGACTAGGACACGGTGTTTGGGATTTAATTTTTTTTAAGGAGTAATTATGTTGTTCCCTGTATTTGTTGTTGTAACGCTGCTTGAGATTTATGTATTGGTATCCGTAGGTGAATCAATTGGTGGTTTTTCTACTATTTTATTGGTCATTATTACCGCATTGATCGGCTCTACTTTACTTAAACAACAAGGCTGGTCAACCATGGCCAAAGCACAAAATGCTATGGCAAATGGTCAAACACCAGCATTTGAGATGATGGAAGGCGTGGTGATTTTAATCTCAGGTGTGTTGTTGTTAACGCCTGGATTTATTACTGATACCGTTGGCTTATTAGGTCTGATGCCTTGGTCTCGAACTTATTTTATTGATCACATCCTCAAAAAAAATGCCGAAAAGGTCTTTTCCCAGAACAATACGGTGTTCATTCATAAAGGCCAATCGCCCGAGAGAAAAGACAAGGGTAAAGATAAAAAAGACACCATTGAAGGCGAGTTTTGGGAAGACTAAAAACCTTAGATGAATGGCTTGATTGGCAAGAGAGCTTGCATACCCAAGAAGTTGACCTTGGGCTAGAACGTGTACAAAAGGTCTATCGAAAGCTATTTCCCAACGGTGTTCCTTTTCAAGTAATCACCGTTGCAGGCACCAATGGTAAAGGCTCCACCATTACCTTTATTGATAGTATTTATCAGCAATCAGATTTTAAAGTTGGCGCCTTTACCTCGCCACACCTTATCAAATACAACGAACGATTTAGCGTTAACGGAAAAATGGCTAGTGATGAAAGCATTTGCCAAGCTTTTGATACGATCGAGGTGCTTCGAGGCGACACTTCTTTAACCTATTTTGAATTCTCCACCTTGGCCGCATTGGTGATTTTTGCTAACGAAAAAGTAGCTATTGCAGTCTTAGAAATTGGCCTAGGTGGTCGACTCGACTCAGTAAATATAGTCGACCCAAACGTCAGCGTCATTACCAATATCGCCATTGATCACACTGACTATTTGGGTGATACTCGCGAAGTCATCGGCCTTGAAAAAGCTGGCATTATGAGGAACGATGTATCCTGTATTTGTGGTGATCAAAACCCCCCGACCTCACTGCAAAATCATGCCGACAATATTGGTGCATTGCTCACCTTTGTTAACCAACCGTATCTTGGAAAAATTAGCTTACAAGGCGAACACCAACAATACAACGCCGCATTGGCGATTGAGGTCGTTAATCAGCTACAACCCCTGTTTCCCATAGACCAAAGTCAATTATCCCAAGGGTTAGAAAAAGCCAATATTTTGGCTCGTTTTCAAATCAAAATACTTAATGATAAAACCATTGTGTTAGATGTTGCACATAATGAGGCGGCCATCAAAGTCTTGGCAGAAACCTTAAAATCAGAAAAAGTACCAACCTTGGCAATTTTCTCAGCACTTAAGGATAAAAATATTGAGCTTATGATTAATGCGATTGAGTTTTGCATTGACGAGTGGTTAATCGTGCCACTTTCAGTTAATCGCGCAATCAGAATCCAAGACTTGGTTGAGAAATTCAGCTTATCAAGCAAAATCACCACTTGCAAGGGTATGGAATCCGCTATCCATCAAGCACTCAATACGCAACAACACCAACGCGTTGTTATTTTTGGTTCATTTCACACCGTAGTTGATGCCATGAAAATTCTAGATAAATATTAAGCCTTCATGGTCTACGCATAGCGATATAATCTTGTAAAATTAGCGATTAACTAGGGAGCACTCATGAGTGATTTTTTTGCAAATATTTGGGAAACGATTGGCCTACTGGTTTGGTCTGACTGGCTAACGATTGCCATCTTAATCGGCTTTCTTGTGCTTGGCATTAAACGAGGATTAGCCAAAGAACTCATCAACCTAGCATTCTTACTATTAGCCATTATAATTGCTTGGTTATTTTACCAAGGGTTAGCCGAAACACCAATCATCACCTGGCTAACGCTCTCTTACAAATCTCATTTATCAATCGCTTTTGGCGTTCTCTTTATTGGTGTTTTACTAATCAAAAAAGCTTTATACAAACTCACAGCGCTTTCATCTAGTGTTAGCAATCCTTGTGCACTTAATCGAATCTTTGCCTTATTGATATTTTTCACAACTACGACCGTTGTGAGTTGGTACTATTTAGATGGTGTTGCCGGACTGGGTATTATGGAAATCGTTGTTACCAATGAGTCTGTTCGAATCGGTTTGTCGTTCGCTATTGTTTTTGCTATTATTGTTGGCGTATGCTCTTCTATTTCAAACATGCTAAATATTTCAATTGGCTCAAGCAAGCCTTGTCTACTTGAGTCATTTTTCCAGAAGATTTTAAATGGCTTACACAGTACTGACAGTGCGCTCAACGCACGCAATGTTGACAGTACAAAAAACAAATTACTGGGTGGTTTGATTGGATTGATTAAAGGCAGTTTGGCAATTTTAATCATGGTGCTGGTTCTGCAAAGTATTGAATGGGTTTCCCAACAATACTATTGGGCTGAAACCAAAGGCGCACTCAAAACCTTTCAAGATGTGGCTTCAGATATAAAACCTGAATTATCACAGTATTTATTATTTATCGAAAACGAATAAGGAAAACAGCCTATGTGCGGTATTGTTGGCATTTTATCCACCACTAAAAAAGACACGGCGCTTTATATCTATGACGCCTTAACCATTCTCCAGCATCGTGGACAAGATGCGGCTGGCATTGTTACTTCGCACAAAGGTCGCTTCTATATGCGCAAGTCAAATGGCTTGGTTAAAAACTCATTTAGAACCAAGCACATGTCCAAACTATTGGGTGATATGGGCATTGGTCATGTTCGTTATCCGACAGCTGGCAGCTCATCTGGCGCAGAAGCTCAGCCTTTTTATGTGAATTCACCTTACGGTATTGCCTTTGCCCATAACGGCAATTTAACCAATACCAAGCAACTCGAAAAAGAGCTGTTCGAACAAGACCTGCGCCACATTAATACCAACTCAGACTCTGAGATCTTGCTTAATGTATTTGCCAGTGAATTAGCCAAATTAAAAAAACAACGCATTAACGAAAAAGATATTTTTGATTCGGTAACTCAAGTGCACAAACGTGTGCGTGGTGCTTATGCCACGATTGGCATGATTCCAGGTTATGGTATTTTTGGCTTTCGCGATCCAAATGGCATTCGTCCACTCATTTTAGGAAAACGCACCACCAAAGGCGGTACTAAATACATGCTTGCTTCAGAAAGCGTGGCACTCACTGCATTGGGTTATCAAATTACACGCGATATCGAACCAGGTGAGGCTGTCGTCATTGACAGAACAGGTAACGTCTTTACGCAACAATGCGCTGACAACCCTAAATACTCACCTTGTATCTTTGAATTTGTCTACTTCGCTAGACCAGATTCAGTTATCGACAATATTTCAGTTTACAAATCTCGTTTGAGAATGGGTGAGCGTCTTGCAGATAAAATTAGCCGAGAATGGGATGTTAACGATATTGATGTCGTGATTCCAATTCCAGACACTTCTCGCGTTGCCGCCTTACAATTAGCCCACAAATTAAAAGTTAAATATTCTGAGGGTTTAATTAAAAACCGCTATATTGCTCGTACTTTTATTATGCCGGGGCAAAAACAACGCAAAAAATCAGTACGACAAAAACTCAGCACCATTGAGCTAGAATTTAAAGGAAAAAACGTTTTATTAGTGGATGACTCCATTGTGCGTGGCACTACCAGTGAGCAGATTGTACAAATGGCGCGTGATGCTGGCGCTAATAAAGTATTTTTTGCCTCAGCTGCACCACCGGTGCGCCACCCCAATGTTTATGGCATTGATATGTCCAGTGAAAAAGAGTTTATTGCACACGATAAAGATGTTGGCCAAATTTGCCAAGCTATTGGCGCTGACAAGCTGATTTATCAAGACTTAGATGACCTCATTTGGTGTGTCCAGCAAGGTAATGCAAACATTACTGAGTTTGATTGTTCTTGTTTTAATGGTGAGTATGTCACTCAAGATATTGACAAAAATTATCTTGATCAAATCGAATCTTTGCGTTCTGATTCTGCCAAGCAAAAAAACAACACCAACGAAAGTTCTGAATTGATTTGTAATGATGTAGAATAAGCCTTATTTAACGATTATTATGCAGACATGAAAGACTTAAAATTCGATACCAAAGCCATACGCGAAGGCTATCGAACCACACAAGAGCAGGAGCATTCCGAGGCTATTTTTTTAACCTCAAGTTTTGTCTTTGATTCTGCCGAACAAGCCGCCAACCGATTCTCTAAAGAAGAGCCGGGCAATATCTATGCGCGCTTTACCAACCCAACAGTTGATGCATTTGAAAAAAAACTAGCTGCACTTGAAGGTGCCGATGCTTGCGTTGCCACATCAAGCGGCATGGCGGCAATCTTTGCTAGTATTATGGCCTTGTGCGAATCGGGTGACCATATTGTGGCTTCGCGTAATATGTTTGGCACTTCTATTGTCTTACTAAACACCATTGTTAGTAAATTTAATGTGGGCATTAGTTATGTTGATTTGGGTGATTTATCCCAATGGCAAGACGCAGTTCAAGACAATACAAAATTATTTTTATTAGAGACGCCATCCAACCCATTGGGCGAAGTGGTAGATATCACTGCGCTTAGCAAAATCAGTCAAGCTAACAATATTTTACTGGCAGTTGATAACGCAATTTTGTCTCCAGCATTACAAAATCCAATCAAACTAGGGGCAGATGTTGTGATTCACTCAGCCACTAAATACATTGACGGCCAAGGTCGTTGTTTGGCAGGTGCGGTATTAGCCAATGAAGCCATTATTGAGCAGGTCAGTGCCTTTACTCGCGCAACTGGCCCAAGCCTCAGTGCTTTCAATGCCTGGATCGTACTCAAAGGCTTAGACACATTAAGTCTTAGAATGAAAGCGCATTCATACAACGCCCTTAAACTGGCAACCTGGTTACAGACCCAAGATCAAGTTGAAAAAGTACATTATTTAGGCCTAGAATCGCACCCAAATCACACCTTGGCTAGCACTCAACAATCTGACTTTGGTGGTATTGTCTCGTTTGAAGTTAAGGGTGGTCGTGAAGCGGCATTTAAAGTGATTAATGCAACTGAAATACTTTCTATTACAGCAAATCTCGGTGACACAAAAACCACCATTACTCATCCGGCAAGCACCACGCATGGACGACTCACTGATAATGAAAAACAACAAGCCAACATCAACGAGGGCCTCATTAGAATCTCAGTTGGATTAGAAGATGTCGGTGATGTGATAAATGACATTAGCAAAGGGCTTTGAAGTATAATTTTCGGTAAATATAGACACAAGGACTGATTGATGCAAAACTCTTATTCATACGAAGAATTAATCAAATGCGGTAACGGTGAGTTATTCGGCCCCGGTAACGCGCAATTACCACAACCACCAATGCTGATGTTTGATCGCATTACTCATATCTCTGATAAAGGCGGTAAACACGACAAAGGTCAAATTATTGCAGAGCTTGATGTTAAGCCTGACTTATGGTTCTTTGGTTGTCACTTTAATGACGATCCGGTCATGCCTGGCTGCTTAGGCTTAGACGCTATGTGGCAGTTAATTGGTTTTCATTTAGGTTGGCTCGGCGGTCCTGGCCGCGGTCGTGCACTAGGTGGTAGCATTAAGTTTACAGGCCAAGTATTGCCAACAGCCAAAAAAGTGGTTTATAAAATTGATTTATCTCGCGTCATTGCACGTAAGCTTTACATGGGTATTGGCGATGCCACCATGGAAGTTGATGGCAAAGTTATTTACGAAGCTACTGACTTAAAAGTTGGTTTATTCACTGATACAAGTGGTTTCTAATGCATAGAGTTGTTGTTACCGGTATGGGTATTGTTTCTAGCTTAGGCGCAAACTGCGGCGAAGTATTAGAATCTTTAAAAACGGCTAAATCAGGTATTAAATTTGACGAAACTTATGCAGAACTTGGTCTTAGATCTCATGTTTCTGGTCAAGTTGCTGAAGTCGATTCGAGTGATGTTATTGATCGAAAAATGAAGCGCTTTATGGCGGATGCGGCTATTTACAATGCCGTTGCGCTTGATGAAGCCATCAAGCAATCCGGCTTAACTGAAGATCAAATTTCTAATCCACGTACAGGTCTTATTATGGGCTCTGGTGGTGCAAGCAATCAAAACGTAGTCGAAGCAGCGGACATCTTAAGAGAAAAAGGCATTAAGCGTGTTGGTCCTTATCGCGTACCGCGTACCATGGGCTCAACCACTTCAGCTTGTTTATCTACACTATTTAAAATCAAAGGCATCAACTATTCAATTAGCTCTGCTTGTTCAACCAGTGCACACTGTATTGGCAATGCAATGGAGCAAATTCAAATGGGTAAACAAGATGTGGTATTTGCTGGTGGTGGTGAAGAGCTCGATTGGTCGCTAACCATGTTATTTGATGCGATGGGTGCTTTATCAAGCAAATACAACGAGACCCCTGAAAAGGCCTCTCGCGCTTATGATGCAGATCGTGATGGCTTTGTTATCTCTGGTGGTGGTGGTGCATTAGTATTAGAATCGTTAGAACACGCCGAAGCACGTGGTGCAACCATCCTAGCAGAACTTACCGGATATGGTGCGACCTCTGATGGTTATGATATGGTCGCCCCATCTGGCGAAGGCGCAAAACGTTGTATGGAATTAGCCATCTCAACGGTTGATGGTCCTATTGATTACATTAATGCACATGGTACTTCTACCCCGGTGGGTGATGTAAAAGAGCTTGGCGCTATTAAAGAAGTTTTTGGTGACAATGTTCCTAATGTTGGTTCTACTAAATCACTTTCAGGCCACGCCTTAGGTGCGGCTGGTGTCAATGAGTCTATCTACTCATTGCTGATGCTCCAAAACGATTTTATGGCGGAGTCTGTCAATATTGAAAATCTTGATGAAGCAGCCCAAGGCGTGCCAATTGTACAAGCTACGACCATTCAATCACTCAACCGTGTGATGTCGAATAGTTTCGGATTTGGTGGTACAAACGCTTGCTTAGTTTTTGAAAAATTTAAGCAATAAGCCACTTTAACAAATACAAAAAAGCCGCTAATCTTAGCGGCTTTTTATTGTCTGTAGTTGCAATCTAGCTAAGGCCTAGCGTCCATCTCTTTTTCTTCCTTCTCTGATGGCAGCAAGTCTTCTTTACTAATACCTAAGGCCAAAATCATCGAGCTGGCAACATAAATAGAAGAGTAAGTACCAATCACCACACCAATCAGTAAGGCTAACGCAAAACTATGGATAATTTCGCCACCTAAAAAGAATAGCGCCATTAACACCAATAACGTTGTTAATGACGTCATAATGGTTCTAGAAAGGGTTTGATTTAGTGCGCCATTAATAATCTTTGCAGGATCAACATGGCGAGTGGAAAGAAAGTTTTCACGAATTCGGTCAAATACCACAATGGTGTCATTCAACGAGTAACCAATCACCGCAAGAATCGCCGCTAATACCGTTAAATCAAACTCTATTTGTAATAATGAAAACACACCCAGGGTAATGATTACATCGTGAATTAAGGCTGATATCGAGCCCAACGCAAAACGATATTCAAAACGAATCGCCACATAAATTAAAATACCAATCAATGCATACAGCATTGCCAAACCGCCATCATTGGTGAGTTCTTCACCAACTTTAGGGCCAACAAATTCAACACGGCGAATATCCACATCATCGCCCAATAAGTGAATAATTTTTGAACTGAGCTTGGCACTGGAAACCGCTTGAGGCTCAAGACGAATTAAGATCTCTTTGGTCGAACCAAAATATTGCACATTTGCGCTTTTGAATTTGGCCTCATTCAATGTGTTTCGCACCACTGACAAATCCACACTCTCTTGATAGCCAACTTCAATTAAAGTACCACCGGTAAAATCAATTCCAAGCTTAAGCCCCTGTGTTGATAACGAGAATATTGAAACGGCCATTAGCATCAATGACACAACAATGGCGTACGTACGCTTACCAACAAAATCAATCGTAGGGACATTTAACGCCTTCATATTGACAGCTCCTCTAGCTTTTTACCGCCATAAATTTTATTAATAATAGCTCTTGAAACAATGATTGCTGTGAACATTGAGGTCACAATGCCAATCGACAAAGTAATGGCAAAGCCTTTAATCGGACCTGTGCCAAAACTAAACAACACCAATGCTGCTATCAGTGTGGTGATATTGGCATCTGCAATCGTCAGCACCGCTTTATCGTAACCACTTGAAATGGCTTTTTGAATATTGCTTTGCGTGCCTAATTCTTCTTTAATACGCTCAAAAATCAGCACGTTGGCATCCACCGCCATACCAACCGTTAATACGATGCCAGCAATGCCTGGCAAAGTTAATGTGGCTTGCAATAGGGATAGTACCGCCACAATCATCACTAGGTTAAGCGTTAAAGCAACGTTTGCCACCAAGCCAAACACACGATAACGAACTGCCATAAATATCAAAACTAAGACAAAACCAACAATCACTGATAGCACACCTTTTTGAATGTTGTCTGCACCAAGACTTGGACCAATAGTACGCTCTTCGATAATTTCAATCGGTGCTGAAAGCGAACCCGCTCTAAGCAATAATGCTAAATTACTTGCTGCGCGGGCACTGTCAATGCCAGTAATCTGAAAACGCGATGAAAAAGTACCCTGAATCGTAGCTGCATTAATAATGTCTTTGGTGGTGGTGCGCTTCTTTAGCGGATTACCTTTTTTATCAAGCATGACTCTACCATCTTTATCGGTGATGGTTTCCACTTGATTTTCAATAAACACCACAGCCATACGGTGATGTAAATACTTCTTAGTAGTATCAAGCATCGCACGACCACCGGCACTATCCAAAGTAATATTCACCATTGGAATGTTATTTTCTTGATCAAAACCCGCAGAGGCACCAGTAATACTTTCACCTGTCGTAATTACTCGGGTTTTTAACAATAATGGACGCCCATCTTTGAAGTAATAAAGCTTCGATCCAATCGGCGTTCTGCCTGATTGAATCGCTGTTTGCGGATCATTCTTTTCATCTACCAATCTAAATTCTAGGGTGGCTACTGCACCTAAAATTTCTTTAGCCCTAGCCGTGTCTTGTACGCCTGGCAGTTGTACCACAATACGTTCTAGACCTTGTTGTTGAATAATTGGTTCGGCCACACCCAGCTCATTTACTCGATTTCTTAGTGTGGTAATATTTTGTTTTAAGGCGCTGCTTTTGGCTATTTTTTGTGCATCATCACTAATACCTACCTGAATCAATAATTCATCTTGGTCACCAGTTTCAAGTACGATCAAATCACTAATATCTGACTTAATACGGGCTAACGCCTTGTCTTTTAACTCAAGTGTTTTAAAACGAATAGCAATACTGTCACCTTCTTTTTTAATGCTCTTATACAAACGACCTTCACGCAACAAAGTGCGCAATTCGTTATAGTATTTATCAATCGACATTGCTAGCACTGCTTGCATATCCACCTCTAGCAAGAAATGCACACCACCTCGAAGATCTAGCCCTAATGACATAGCTCTACCGCCCAAACTATCCAGCCATTGTGGCACCGAAGGTGCTAGATTAAGCGCAACCACATAGTTACGGCCCAACTCTGTTTTGAGCAAATCTTTCGCCGACAATTGAGAAGCGTTGTCACCAAATCGCACCAAAATACGACGGTTTGACAGGGCTGCCGATTTGTATTGAATATTCTTTTGTTTTAGCGTGGCTGTGATTTTAGTTAGGTCAGATTGCTCAATAGCAGCATCGCCTGCACTAGACACTTGCACCGCTAAGTCTGAACCAAAAATATTTGGCAAAGCGTAAAGCGCTGATAATAACAAGAAAAAAGCGATTAACGCATTTCTCAAACCGGAGTAATGATTCATGGGCTTATTTATACCTTAATTTAGATTTTGGCACTGCCTTTTGGTAGCTTTTGATTAATGCCTTGCTTTTGTACTTTGATTACCACACCATCGGCAATTTCCAATGTCGCAAAAGATTCATCCACTGACATGACCTTAGCCACAACACCACCGTTAGTCACTACTTCATCGCCTTTTTTTAGCGCTACTAAAAGTGCTTTATGATCTTTTGCACGTTTTTGCTGTGGTCTAATTAACAAGACATACATAACCGCAAGCAATAGCCCCGGTAGTATCAGTTGGCTCAAACCTGATGGATCTGAGTTGATGCCGTCGGCAGCAGCAAATGCGGGTGGTACGATTAAGTCTAATAAGTTCATTGTTATCTCCTAATAAAAAATAAAAAATTAATTAATGACGGTAATACCGCCCATGTAACTGTGCAATACGTCGGGTATTCTAATACTGCCGTCGGCTTGCTGATGGTTTTCCAATACTGCCACCAATGTTCTACCCACCGCCAAACCTGAACCGTTAAGCGTGTGCAACAATTCTGGTTTATTGGTTTCTGGATTTTTCCATCTAAGCTGTAAGCGTCTTGCCTGAAAATCTTCAAAACAAGAACAAGATGATATCTCACGATACGCATTTTGCCCTGGCAACCAAACTTCTAAATCGTAAGTTTTAGCAGCTGAAAATCCTAAATCACCCGCACATAATATCACTTTACGATAAGGCAGCTCTAATGCTTGTAAGACACCTTCGGCATGGCTGGTTAGCGTTTCTAATGTTTGATAAGAATCCTCAGCTTTCACTACCTGCACCAACTCTACTTTTTCAAACTGATGTTGGCGAATCAAACCCCGTGTGTCACGCCCATAAGATCCCGCTTCAGAGCGGAAGCTAGGCGTATGCCCGACAAATTTAAGCGGTAAATCACTCTCTTTGACAATGGTATCACGCACCATGTTGGTAATAGGTACTTCACCTGTTGGAATTAAATAAAGTGTTTTTGCCTCACCTTCTTCGCCATGCAAATGGGTTTTAAACAAGTCTGCTTCAAATTTAGGTAACTGGCCAGTACCCGTTAATGATTCTGCATTGACCAAATATGGCACATAAGCCTCGGTATAGCCATTATTCTCAACATGCTGATCTAGCATAAACTGGGTTAACGCTCTATGCAATCGCGCAATCTTTCCAGTCATTACTGAAAAACGTGCGCCCGATATCTTGGCTGCCGTTTCAAAATCCAGCCCATGTGCTTCGCCTAAGTCAACGTGATCTTTGACTTCAAAATCATATTGTCCTGGCTCGCCCCATTTTGATACCTCAACATTATCATCTTCAGAGTTACCCTCTGGCACTGATTCATGAGGAATATTTGGCATTGCCATGACAATATCGTCAATTTGTACTTGAATGGCTTGTAATTCTGATTTTTCTTCATCAAGTTTGTCACCCAAATCAGCAACTGCAGCTAATAGTGGCTTAATGTCTTCGCCTGCTGCCTTGGCCTTACCAATCGATTTTGACTGTGTATTGCGTAGGTTTTGTAGTTCTTGCGTCTGAACTTGATTTTTTTTTCTTTTATTTTCTAAATCAGTTAACTGATTGATATCAAAAGAAAAATTGCGTTTTTTTAAGGCTAATTCTACCGCTTCAATGTCGTTTCTGAGTTGCTTTTTACTTAACATTGTTATATAATGATTTCCTTATATAGATTGAATACCTAAAAATAGCAGTATTCACTTAAAAATTAATTGAGGAAATTATACTATGTTCAACTCATTCACAGGAAACGATGCTTGCAAACTATTGTCTGAAGGCGCACAATTGGTAGACGTACGTTCTTCTGCTGAGTTTGCACGTGGTGCATTACCTAACGCCATCAACTTGCCGTTACAATCTATCATGAGTGCTAAAAATGTTCTTAGCGATGATAAAGCCATTGTTTTATATTGCGTAACAGGTGCACGTTCATCAACAGCTAAAAATTATTTAGTGCAAATGGGCTTTGACAACGTCAACGATCTTGGTTCATTCAGAAACTACAACTGCGAGTAACTGTTAAAATCGCTGTATGCGAGTAAAGAGTAAATGGCACAAAACCCAAGTTAAAACCATTGAAGATATTGGCGGTGCAATGGCGTTTATTTGCTGGCGTATTACCAAAAACCATCTTGAAGATTTAATCAACGAAGGCTTTGTAATTGAAAAAGAGCAAGTCTTTGATGTTATTGCCGAATACCTATGCTTTCTCATACAGTCTATCGACCGCTTGGTGTTCAAAACACTGGACACTGAACAACGACAAGAGCTCATTAACAAACTGGCTAAGCAGTCCGCCTTTTATTACCAAGAAAATAAAGAAGATCGCATCGGAGAAGGCAATCATTGGAAAGCTTTTGTTAGTACTTATAATCAGCGCTCACAAGATTATTCAGATTACGACTTTGTCAACAATGAGCCGGATTATCATTTTTTAAGATACTTTGCTGAAAAAGTAAAACTGGCAATGACCGATGTTGATGAAAAATGGATTGTGCAGCAGATGATTGAGATTCAAGCGCCAAAGGCTTTTAAAAAACTCAGCCAAAGTGTGGATGATTTAGTATCGGTCAATAGCATCATTTCTAAAGAAGAACAAATCAAGAAAACAGAGAACAAAGTATCGCGTTCAAAACGCCCATCAACTCGCAAAGACTTGCAATAAAACTCAACCACCCATAGATAAATATTAATAAGTTAAAAAAATTTAGGAGATATTTATGATCACTATGTGTACGAATTGTGGTGGACTTAACAAGGTTCCAGAGACTAAATTAAGCAATAATCCAAATTGTGGAAAATGCAAAAAACCACTGTATAAAGGCGAACCAATCTCAATGGCAGGCACACAACTGACTCGTGCGATTGAAAAAACTGATGAATTATTAGTGGTAGATTTTTGGGCAACTTGGTGTGGCCCATGCCAACAGTTTGCACCCACTTTTAAACAGGTTGCCGCTCAGTTAGAGCCTAAAGCACGCTTTATCAAAATTGAAACTGAAAAAGAACAGGCAATTTCTACCAAGTACAACATTCGCTCTATTCCAACGTTAGCAATATTCAAAAACGGACAAGAAATTGATCGTGTATCAGGTGCACTCAGCGCACCCGACTTTACGAATTGGGTAAATCAATACTTATAAATAGAAATTAGTCCATTCGTAAAATTTCCGAAGTTTCTCTAAAACCCGTAGTAATTAGCTATTTAAGGACTAAAAATAGCTAATTTTGGTACAAAGAAAGGATTTAACAAAATATCAGACAAAAAAATACCCCAGCATCATCGATGTCAGGGGTATTTTGAATTTAAAGCCTAGCAATGTCCTACTCTCACATGGGGAGACCCCACACTACCATCGGCGCTAAGTGGTTTCACTTCTGAGTTCGGGATGGGATCAGGTGGGTCACACTCGCTATTGTCACTAAGCAAACTTGTTGCAATTGCTGCATAAAATGCAGTACTTGCGAATTAAAAAGTTTTTATACCTTGATTATTAAATAATCGGAGATATAACAATTAATACATGTAATAAGTTTGTCACTGTACATCAGTGTATTGCATGACACATCAACACAAAAACTATGAATTGAATAATAAATTATTCAAATAATTTGGGTGTTATATGGTCAAGCCTCACGATCAATTAGTACACGTTAGCTTCAAGTATCACTACTCTTCCACACCGTGCCTATCAACCTCGTAGTCTCCGAGGGATCTTTAGGACAGTTAAACTGTCAGGGAGACCTAATCTTGGGAGGGGCTTCCCGCTTAGATGCTTTCAGCGGTTATCCTTTCCACACATAGCTACTCGGCAATACGACTGGCGTCATAACCGAAACACCAGAGGTGTGTCCATTCCGGTCCTCTCGTACTAAGAACAGCTTCCCTCAAGTCTCCAACGCCCACGGTAGATAGGGACCGAACTGTCTCACGACGTTCTAAACCCAGCTCGCGTACCACTTTAAATGGCGAACAGCCATACCCTTGGGACCTGCTTCAGCCCCAGGATGTGATGAGCCGACATCGAGGTGCCAAACCTCCCCGTCGATGTGAACTCTTGGGGGAGATAAGCCTGTTATCCCCGGCGTACCTTTTATCCGTTGAGCGACGGCCCTTCCATTCAGAACCGCCGGATCACTAAGACCTACTTTCGTACCTGCTCGAAATGTCTCTCTCGCAGTCAAGCTCCCTTATGCCTTTGCACTCTATGGCTGGTTTCCAATCAGCCTGAGGGAACCTTCGCGCGCCTCCGTTACTCTTTGGGAGGCGACCGCCCCAGTCAAACTACCCACCAGACACTGTCCCCAGACCGGATTCACGGCTCTGGGTTAGAACCCTAGACTACCAAGGGTGGTATTTCAAGGACGGCTCCACCGATACTGGCGTACCGGCTTCACAGCCTCCCACCTATCCTACACATGATAGCCCAAAGTCCAATGTCAAGCTGTAGTAAAGGTGCACAGGGTCTTTCCGTCTTGCTGCGGGTACTCGGCATCTTCACCGAGATTTCAATTTCACTGAGTCTCTGGCCGAGACAGCGCGGAGATCGTTACGCCATTCGTGCAGGTCGGAACTTACCCGACAAGGAATTTCGCTACCTTAGGACCGTTATAGTTACGGCCGCCGTTTACTTGGGCTTCGATCAAAAGCTTCGGATAAATCCTAACCTCATCAATTAACCTTCAAGCACCGGGCAGGCGTCACACCCTATACGTCCACTTACGTGTTTGCAGAGTGCTGTGTTTTTAATAAACAGTCGGAGCCACCTGGTTTCTTCAACTCTTTTCAGCTTCATCAGCTAGTGATTTCACCTACAAAGAGCACACCTTCTCCCGAAGTTACGGTGTCATTTTGCCTAGTTCCTTCACCCGAGTTCTCTCAAGCGCCTTAGAATTCTCATCTCGTCCACCTGTGTCGGTTTGGGGTACGGTTTCATATAACCTATAGCTTAGAGGATTTTCCTGGAAGCATGGTATCACTCACTTCGCCCAAAAGAGGGCTCGTTATCACGCCTTGAAATAGAGGTTCCCGGATTTTCCTAAGAACCATTTCTACACGCTTGAACAAGGACAACCATCGCCTTGCTGAGCTAACCTTCTCCGTCTTCCCATCGCAGTTATATGAAGTACAGGAATATTAACCTGTTTCCCATCGACTACGCATTTCTGCCTCGCCTTAGGGGCCGACTAACCCTACGCCGATTAACGTTGCGTAGGAAACCTTGGACTTCTGGCGAGGGGGTTTTTCACCCCCTTTATCGTTACTCATGTCAGCATTCGCACTTCTGATACCTCCAGCATCCCTCACAGGACACCTTCAACGGCTTACAGAACGCTCTCCTACCATCATAATAAATTATGATCCGTAGCTTCGGTATGTAGTTTTAGCCCCGT
>OBLD01000001.1_pt1:50000-69112 | contig 69112 bp, 63 predicted proteins | sample 1496151 | NCBI WGS metagenome assembly OBLD01 (sample SAMEA2341967, study PRJEB22496) | metagenome
TCTGGCGGGAAATTAAGCTTGCCTTCTATATGTAAATAAGTAGCCACTCCTTCTTCGGTTTTAAAGCGATTGGCCAAATTTTCTAACGATACTTCAATACCCTTAGGATCAAGCGGCACACGGAAATTACACATTAATTCACGCAATTCTTGGTTGGCTTGAGTGATGTTAAACTGCAAACTGGCAACCTTGTCACTCGCCTCAGCTTTAGCGCCTTGTTTGAGCATGTCATCTAAAACGGTCACTTGTAGCTTTAAGCTATAGATTGTTTGCGCCAAGGAGTCGTGAATCTCTTGGGATAAAAACAGGCGCTCTTGTGAGAGCGCCATGCGTTTAGTTTCTTCATCGAGTCTAGCTTTGTCCAATGCAATGGCGATATTATCGGCAATTGATTCTAATAATGCACGTTCATCAAAGGCCAATGATGGCTCAGTATCAAAGAATAAATTAAACACACCTAGAGTTTTTCCGTGATATCTTAGTGGGATGAAAATCGTGCCGACGTTGGCTTTGGTTTCAGATTGGCTACCCACACACTTAGCGCAAGTATGCACACTAAATTGCACATTAACATCTTGCGCCATGGCTACTTCGCCACACAAACAATCACTGCTAAGTACGTCAGTCATTTGCCCTTTTTTATCAATCACACCACGTTGGGCCACTAAGTGTAACTCACCTTCATCACTCAAACTACGCACCGCACCCGAGGCAGCACCCGTCATATTGACAAAGATATCTAAAAAATGCTCAAATAATTCCTCAGTAGAGTGCATTGAATTAAGTTTTGAGGAAACGCCGTAAAGCGTTTCTAATGAGGCAGATTTTTTGCTGAGACGCTGGATTTGCTTTTGCAAAATATCTTCCATATCGTCATATAGGTATTGGTTTTCTTCAATGAGATGATTGATTGCGGTTGCTACTGGCTGAAAGGTGGTTTTTTGTTCATCGTTAAGGCGTGCACTTTGGTCAATATTGTAATCAATGACCCATTTTTGTAAATCACTAAACGGCAATAAGAAATCTTTACGAATCGCAAGATACAAGCCTAGATAAACTGACAAGATTAACAAAACTAAAGTGATATCAAGTGCATTAGGGGATTGATAAGCCAACACCATTTCACTTGCTAATATAGGCGACAAGGCAATGGTCACCAATAAATAAAGATAAAATTTTGTTTTAATGCCCATAAATATCAGTTATTTACCAATGCAAAAAGATGAAAATATTTCACCCAACAAATCATCGGATGAGAACTCACCAGTGATACTACCTAAATATTGGGCAGCTTGGCGCAAATCTTCAGCAACCAACTCACTGGCATTATTGCTAAGCTGATCTAGAGCGTGACGAGTTGAATCGAGGGCGGATTCGAGGGCAATAATGTGGCGTTTTCTAGCCAGCAATACGCCTTCGCCGGTATCACTTAGGCCGGCAATATTTGAGAGCTCTTGTCTGAGCAAATCAATTCCTTGTGATTGTTTGGCTGAAAGCGACAATTGAGTTTGCTCATCGCTATGCGTTATACCGGTTGATTCATCTGTTAAATCCACCTTGTTCTTAATTAAGATAATTGGTTTTCCTTCTATACCACTTGGCAAAATTGACAAATCTGGGGTTTTATCTTGCGCATCAAACACCATTAAAATCACATCAGCACGCTCAATCTCAGAGTGCGCTCTTTTAATGCCTTCTTGCTCTATCTTGTCTTCACTGATATGTAGACCTGCAGTATCGATAATATTAAGTGGCATACCATTCACATGAATGGTTTCCTTCAAGACATCACGCGTGGTGCCAGCGATGTCTGTCACAATCGCACTAGAAACTTGGGTTAGTGCGTTTAGCAAAGACGACTTACCAGCATTAGGTTTGCCAGCAATGGCAATAGTTAAGCCCTCTCTAAGAATGGCACCTTGTTCAGCAGAACTTAAAATATTTTGAATGTCGTCTTCAATCTGTTCTACTTTTAATTTAACCTCACCAGAAGCTAAGAAATCAATTTCTTCATCGGAAAAATCAATGGTCGCTTCTACGAACACACGTAGCTCAATCAGTGCTTTGGTCAATGCATTCACTTGATTGGAAAATTCACCGGATAAAGACCGGAGTGCTGAACGGGCAGACTGTTCAGAACTGGCATCAATAATATCGGCCACAGCCTCAGCTTGCACCAAGTCCATCTTGCCATTCAGAAAGGCACGTTTTGAGAATTCACCTGGCTCGGCAGCAACCGCGCTTAGTGCCATCGCTGATTCTAACAAAGAACGCATTACCAAGATACCGCCATGGCCTTGAAGTTCGAGCACGTCCTCACCGGTAAAAGAATTTGGCCCTGGGAAAAATAAAGCCACACCTTTGTCAATCTCAACGCCTTCCTGATTAAAAAACGACCCGTAGTGCGCATAACGCGCTTTGGGTACGTGGCCTAACATTTTTTGAGCGATTGCACCTGATTGTGGCCCTGATACGCGTACCACGCCAATACCACCCTGCCCTAAAGCGCTCGCTAATGCACAAATTGTTGTTGGTTTACTCATCTGTAAAATAATGGCTTAAATAATCATCGAAGCTTAAATTATCCGCTTGTTCTATCTCGAGTTGCTGCATGCAAGAGGCTTGGGTTTGTTGATCTAAATAATCAAAATGATCTGAGTCAATAGGTTTTTCTAGAAATTCTCTTCGGTGTTGTTTAGATAACGTATTGGTATAGTCGAAAAACCCTTGATTTCGGTTTTTCATCTCGCTCAGTGTCACCGCTGAAGGGGTTAAATCTGCATTATTAATACGTCTTGTTATTTGCTTAACGGCATCTTGATATTTTTCACCTAATAATTCGGCGCATAAATAAATTTTATTCATACTATCTAAGCCTAGTTTCTCCAATGCAATAGACTGACCCTTATGGGTCAAGTTCAAATTGGGTTTTCGGCCTTCATGCGCAACCAACTGGTCGTTATTATCAATATCAAATTGTTCGCGACTCGAAATAGCAGGGGACGTTTCTAGCAAGCAAAACAACATAAAGGCTTCTAAAAAATGAATTTGGGTTTGATCAATGCCTAACGGCAAGAGCGGATTAATATCGAGCGAGCGTAATTCGATATAACCAATACCTTGATCTTGTAAAGCATCGAGTGGTTTTTTACCTTCTAATACCAACGGTTTAGGGCGGACCGAAGCATAATACTCGTTTTCAATTTGAAGAATATTGGTGTTCAACTGTTGGTATTCGCCTTGTGCCTTGAGCCCAATGGTTTCATACTCACGGCACGGGGTTTGCATGCCGGCTTTCAAACTGTGAATATAATGACCCAAAGAGTTATAGTTAGCCTTAACGCCCGCTTCGTCTTCACGTAGATTCTGATAACCAATATCACCCATGCGCAGTGATGTGGCATACGGCTCATACAAGGTAGAGTCATTAAATTCAACCAGCGAGTGCTGATGATAACCTTTCAAAAAGGATTTACAAACGGCAGACGATGCACCAAATAAATACGGAATTAACCAGCCATAGCGCACCACATTACGAGTAAGGCCCATATAACTCTGATCGGTAAAATCTCGCAGCGTTGCTTTGGGTGCTTTTTTGGCTCGATAGGCTTCAAAAAAATCAGTTGAAAATGAATAATTAAAATGAATACCCGCAATGGTCTGCATCACGCTACCATAACGATTAGCCAAACCTTTTCTATAGATTGTTTTCATCAGGCCACGGTTAGAAGAGCCATACTGGGCAATAGGAATATAAGTTTCACCACGAATCACACAGGGCATAGAGGCCGGCCAAAAGCTTTGATCTTTGGGTAGGTGGTGATACAAATATTGCTGGGTTTTTGATAAAAACGACAACACTTCTTCGGCGCTATGTAGTGGTGGTGTGACTAACTCAATCAATGACTCAGAAAAATCAGTAGTAATGTTTGAATGCGTCAACGCACAACCAAATGCTTTTGGATGAGGCGCTTGGGAAATGCCACCCTTTCTTGAAACTCTTAAACCTTCTTTCTCAATGCCCATCAAATTACCTTTGAGTAAGGCAGTGTGTGGTTTTAATATTTGAATTTTATCCGCTAAGTTCAAATGCTTGCTCAATGCTAAAATATTGGTATTTTACCATTAGGTTGTCAGAATGAAAATAATCAAGGCAGTTGTTGGTGTTTTACGCAATGAATCTGGGCAATTGCTGATTGCTAAACGACAAGATCACCAGTTCATGGCTGGGTTTTGGGAGTTGCCTGGTGGCAAAATAGAGGATGGTGAAACCACTGAAGAAACCATTATTAGAGAGCTTAATGAAGAGCTTGGCATTAAGGTTAATGCCTTAAACCTGCACCAAACAATGCAACACACCTATGCCGATAGAACGGTTGAGTTGTGTATTTATAATATCGACCAATACCAAAATACACCGTTAGGCATTGAAGGACAACAAATCGCTTGGGCATCCGTACAAGAACTGCACAACTACCAACTACTACCGACTATGAAAGCCTTTATAGATTCAATCACCTTGCCAAATAAATATTGGATTACCCCATCAAGTAATCATCAAGACGAGGCGTGGATGAAAAAATTTGACGAAAAAATGACACAAGATATTAGCTTGATCCAGCTTCGAAGCAAAACTACGCTAGATAATCGATTTATCACAGAACTTCACAACAAATGCCAACAACATAGCATCAAGTTATTGATTAATACCATCGATAAAAGCTTTAAAGAGTCTTATTGTGATGGTTGGCATATAACCACCAACGAGATGCTTAATTTAAAATCAAGACCTTGCACCGATGACAAAATTTTAGGCGCATCGACTCACAACCTTAATGAGGCTCTGAAAGCGCAAGAATTAGGCGCAGATTTTGTTGTGATTTCCCCAGTTCAAGCCACAAAAACTCATCCTGATACAGTGCCATTAGGTTGGAATGCCGCCATCGAGGTAGTAAGCAAACTTAACATTCCTGTGTATTTCTTGGGTGGTATGGGCTTAAACGATTTAGACCGAACACTAAAAATTGGCGCCCAAGGTATTGCTGGGGTAAGCGCCTTTTAATTAAACTTAGATTCAGCTCTAGCCAGAGTCAATACATCACAAGATCCAGCCCCAGCCTTAAGCACAACTTTTGCTAATTCGTTAAGACTCGACCCTGTCGTCATCACATCATCCACTAATAGTACGCTTTGATAATTCATGGGCTGTGCTTTAAACGCACCTTTGATTTCTTGTCTGCGTTGTTCGGGGTTAAGGGCTGATAGTGGCTGTGTGGCTTTAATTCGATTAATGCTATAAGTGTCAATTATTGTGTTGGTTTTTTTACTAATCACATTGAGTAACTCCAGCACTTGGTTATAGCCACGCTCTGCTATTCTACTGCGGCTCAGCGGCATGGGAATGATGGCATCATATTCAACGCCTTTGCTAACAATAGACTGATACAAGTCATACAATTGATGTGAAAAATAATCGCCCACACAAAGTCGATGATCAAACTTAAAAATTTTGATTAAGTCTGCAATGGCATCTTGGTAATCATACAAAGTATAGGCGCGATTAAAAACTGGGGCGTGTGCTAAACATTGACCACAAAAATCTAATTTTCCACCAATAGGATGGGCACAAGATTTACACCTGGGCTGATGATTACTAAAGCTAGACTCACACTCGTGACAAACACATAACTTGGCGCTTTCTGCACAAAGTACGCAAGATTGGTCAGGAATAAGTGCGCTTAATCGCGAGTAAATACCCATGTTAAATCATCAGACATAGTTTGTCTAAATTGATAACCTTCAACATTAAAACCTTTGAGTAATTCTGGATCGGTGAGTCTGTTTTTAATCATATAGTTCACCATCAAACCGCGCGCGCGTTTTGCGTAAATACCGATAATTTTATAAGTATCATTTTTAAGTTCTTTAAAAGCAATATTAACAATCTTAGCATTGATCGATTTTTTATCAATGCCTTTAAAATATTCATTAGACGCTAGGTTAATAATCACTTCAGACTCATCTTCATTCAACACTTGTGAAATTTGATCACCCCAAAATTCATACAGATTTTTACCTTGGCTATTTTTGAGCTTGGTTCCCATTTCTAAACGGTAAGGCTGTATTAAATCAAGTGGTCTGATAACGCCATATAAGCCAGACAACATGCGCAAATGACCTTGTGCAAACTCAAAATCATCCAATGACAAACTCTGTGCATCAATGCCGTTGTAAACATCACCCTTAAATGCTAACAGTGCTTGTTTGGCATTGCTCAGTGTAAAAGGCGTGCTAAAAGTTTGAAAACGATCAAAGTTTAACTTGGATAATTTATCGCTAATCGACATCAGGCTTGCAATATCATCCTGTGTTTTTCCCTTCAGTAAATCAACCAAAACTTGGGATTGTTCAATTTGACGTGTTTGCGTAAATACGTCAATCTGCGTCGGTTCAAAATCTTGCGTTTTAGATGGGGAAATAACAGCTAACATTGATTTGGAAATAAGATTAAAAAATTAAAAAATATTCTACCCGAAAATTATTCGCAAAAACACTACTAACGTCACGTATTTGAGGATATTTAGTCAGGTCTTTTACGATATAATTTAAAGGATTTTTTTCGATTTTTATTTAGGTCTTTACCCACATGAAAGAACAACTATTACACCTGCCTAAACCTCACGGTCTTTACCATCCAAATAATGAGAAGGAAAACTGTGGTGTCGGCTTTATTGCCCATATTAAGGGCAAGCCTTCACATCAAATTACCAAAGATGCATTAGAGATGTTAACGCGTATGGATCACCGTGGTGGTTGTGGTTGTGAATCTAATACGGGTGATGGTGCGGGTATTCTCACCGATATTCCGCATGCGTTTTTTGCACAAGAAGTCAAAGCAGATTTTAATGTTGATGTGACGCCAGGTAATTATGGTATTGGTAATATTTTTCTACCACAAGACGATAACGAAAGAGCGCATTGCGTAAGCGTACTAGAAAAGACTATTGAAGATGAAGGTCAAACATTAGTAGGTTGGCGTGATGTGCCAGTCGATGCCGATAAAGCCGATGTGGGTCACACTGCTAGAGAATCACAACCTGTCATCAAACAACTGATTATTGCCAGTGCAGATGGTATTGACAACAAGACCTTTGAACGCGCCTTATTTGTTATTAGAAAGCATGCGTCAAACGCTATTCGTACCGATGAATCTTTGTCTCAAGCATTATTATTCTATGTTTGTAGCCTGTCAACCACTGTCATTATCTACAAAGGCATGTTGATGGGGTCACAAGTGCTTGATTTTTATACTGATTTATCTAACCCTGAATACGCCACTTATTTGGCCATGGTGCATTCACGCTTTTCGACCAATACGTTCCCATCTTGGGATCGAGCTCAGCCTTGTCGTTACATGTCGCACAATGGTGAAATCAACACTCGCCAAGGTAACTACAACTGGATGCGTGCTCGAGAAGGTGTATTAGAAAGCGAATTATTTAAAGACAACTTATCTAAAACTCTACCAGTAATTGAAACTGAGGTATCGGATTCAGGTAGTTTTGACAACGTTTTAGAATTCTTAATGATGAACGGTCGCACTCTACAAGAAGCAGTGCTGATGATGGTACCCGAAGCTTGGCAAAATGACGACAACATGAGTAATGAGAAAAAAGCATTTTATGAATATTTCTCAAATGTGATGGAGCCATGGGATGGCCCTGCTTCTATCGCCTTTACTGATGGTCGTTATATTGGTGCAGTATTGGATCGCAACGGCTTACGCCCTTCACGTTTTTACCTAACACATGATGACCGGGTGATTATGGCTTCTGAAGTGGGCGTGGTAGATGTAGAGACTGACAACGTTAAAACCAAAGGCAGATTACGCCCAGGCAAGATGTTCTTGGTTGATTTCGATAAGGGTGAGCTGGTGGACGACGAAGCCATTAAAGCTGAATTCGCTGCACAAAACCCTTACCAAGATTGGCTCAATGACCAACAAATTCACTTATCAGAATTGCAATGTGAACAAGAAGCACACGGCTTTCATCCAGAATCACTCATTCATCGTTTAAAAGCTTTTGGCTACCACACTGAAACCTTACAGTTTATGCTCCTACCCTTGGTCAGCGAATTGCGTGATCCGGTAGGATCAATGGGTAACGACTCAGCCTTAGCATGCTTGTCTGATCAGTCTCGTGTTATTTATGACTACTTCAAGCAACTATTTGCACAAGTAACCAATCCAGCCATTGATTCAATTCGTGAAGAGGTAGTAATGTCATTGCGTTGCTCTATTGGCCCTGAAGGTAACCTTTTAAACAATAAGGCAGAAAATGCACATCGCCTGGTCATTGACCATCCAATTCTGACCAATGAAGAAACCGCAGCGCTTCGTCACTGCAACCACCGAGGCTGGACCTCCAAAACCATTGATATTACTTATGACATCAATAAAGGTAGAAAAGTCTCAGAACTATTAGAAGATATTTGCCAACAAGGTTCGCAAGCAATTAAGGATGGTCATTCTTTAGTGATTTTATCTGATCGTAATATCGGTAAAAACCGCGTGGCTATCTCAACGTTATTGGCCTCTTCAGCATTACATCGCTATTTAATCGCCAACCATGAACGTACCCAGGTGGGCATTATTGTAGAGACAGGCGAAGCTCGAGAAGTACATCACTTCTGTTTATTAACGGGTTTTGGTGTAGATGCCATTAACCCTTATTTAGCGTTCGAAGCATTATGGCAAGCACGTCGTGATGAGATGATTGACATAGAAAGTGATGCTGCTATTATTAAGGCTTATCGTAAAGGTGTAGGCAAAGGTATGCTTAAAGTCATGGCGAAGATGGGTATTTCTACGCTAGAGTCATACAAAGGTGCACAGATTTTTGAAGCCGTTGGCCTAGCACCAGAGGTGATGGAAAAATGCTTCTTCGAGACTGCGTCACGTATTAAGGGTGTGGGCTTTGATGTCTTACAGTCAGAGGTTGAAAAACGACATCACCATGCCTATCAGTCCAATGATTTAGACAACTTAGGCCATTATCATTGGCGTAGTGGCGGTGAAAAACACATGTGGGAGCCGCAAACCATTGCCAACTTACAGCTCGCTGCTCGCAACAACGACAAAGAAGCTTATTGGGCATTTTCTAAACGTTCTAATGAAGAAGGCACTCGCAACTGTACACTGCGTGGTTTAATGTCATTCAAACAAGGCAACCCAATTTCAATTGACGAAGTTGAAGACATCAAAGAAATCGTCAAACGCTTTGCCACTGGCGCCATGAGTTTCGGCTCAATTTCTGCAGAATCACACGAATCTCTAGCCATTGCCATGAACCGCTTAGGTGGTAAATCAAATACCGGTGAAGGTGGTGAAGACTCTAAGCGCTGGACACCAGATGCTAATGGTGATTCACGTCGAAGCGCTATCAAGCAAGTGGCTTCTGGTCGTTTTGGCGTTACCATCGACTATCTTAATAATGCCGATGAAATTCAGATCAAAGTATCGCAAGGTGCTAAACCAGGTGAAGGTGGTGAATTACCAGGTACTAAAGTTGATGAGGGCATCGCCAAGATCCGCCATTCAACTCCGGGGGTTGGTTTAATTTCACCACCACCTCATCATGATATTTATTCTATTGAAGATTTATCACAACTTATCTTTGACCTTAAACGCTCGAACCCTGCTGCACGCATCAGTGTGAAGCTCGTGGCAGAGGTGGGTGTGGGTACAATTGCCGCTGGTGTAACCAAAGCCAAATCTGATCATATTGTTATTGCCGGCCATGATGGTGGTACTGGCGCATCACCACTAACCTCTATCAAACATGCAGGCTTGCCGTGGGAATTAGGTTTGGCAGAAACACATCAAACTTTAGTCATGAATGATCTGCGTTCACGCGTGGTAATTCAAACAGATGGTCAACTCAAAACTGGCCGTGATGTGGCGATTGGTGTTTTACTCGGTGCTGAAGAATTTGGCTTCTCAACCGCGCCACTCGTTACCATGGGCTGTATCATGATGCGTAAGTGTCACCTTAATACTTGTCCAGTAGGCATTGCCACACAAGACAAAGAACTGCGTAAAAAGTTTACCGGCAAGCCAGAACATGTAGTGAACTACTTGTTCATGGTCGCTGAAGAATTGCGTTTAATTATGGCACAGCTCGGCTTTAAAACAGTCAACGAGATGATTGGTCGTGTTGATATGCTAGAAATGGACAAAGCCATTGACCATTGGAAACAGGGTTCAATCAATTTAGATGCTTTATTAACACCCGCAAATAAACCAAATGCAGACACCGGTACTTATCAAAGTATTTTGCAAGATCACCAATTAGAATTACAAATCGACAACAGCTTAATCGAAAAATCAAAAGCTGCTATCGAAGGTAACGAATCGATACAGTTTGATTCCATCATTACCAATGTTGATCGCGCGGTTGGTGCGATGCTGTCTTCACACGTGGTTAAAACCCGTGGTGGTAACAATTTAGATGAAGGCTCGATCCACATTAATTTCAAAGGTTCTGCTGGTCAATCCTTAGGTGCATTCTTAGCACAAGGTATTACGCTCGAGGTTGAAGGCGATGCTAACGATTACGTTGGCAAAGGCTTGTCTGGTGGTCGTGTGATTGTTTATCCACCAAAAAATTCTACCTTTAAAGCAGAAGAACAAATCATTGCTGGTAACGTTTGTGGCTATGGCTCAACCGGTGGCGAAATGTACCTCTCAGGTCGTGTAGCAGAACGTTTCTGTGTGCGCAATTCAGGCGTGGTTGCGGTGGTTGAGGGTGTAGGTGATCACGGTTGTGAATATATGACTGGTGGTCGTGCGATTATCTTGGGCGACGTGGGTCGTAACTTTGGTGCTGGTATGAGTGGTGGTATTGCTTACATTTATAATCCACACAGTACCTTTGAAGCAATGGTCAACCCAATCATGGTAGATCTCGACCCAATGGATGATGAAGCACAAAAAGAGCTTTATCAATATGTGTCAAATCATGCGAAATTTACAGGCTCTACTGTAGCACAACGTATTGTCGATAACTGGAATGAAGAGCTTAAACACTTTATCAAAGTTATGCCAAAAGACTTTAAGCGCGTTTTACAACAAAATGCAAAGTAGTTTTATTAACGATAATTAGTATTGCCAGCTCTTTGGAAAATAGCCGGAGGCACTGGCTTTAAGTCGAGTGCCTTTATTGATTTTCCAGCCTTCTAACCAGCCTAATTCCATTGATTCACCTGGTGGCCATTGTTCGCGCATAGCACCTTTGATCATTTTTCCATCTGCTTCAAATAAACTGATTTCGACATTGTGTAATGTTTTTCCTGTTGAATTTTTTAACCCGGCAACCTGCCCTTGACCAAAAATAGAAGGTCTTGCGTAAGCCTCTATTGGCACAGGTGTAATACCAACACCTGAGGGCAGTCGGTCTGGTGCAAAGATAAAAACAGCCGCTGTAATGGCTGCAAAAACAGCGAAAAATATTGAGCTAGCTTTCATTGATTTAACCTTCTTTTTTTAAACAGTTTACGCTAAATTGGAATAGCATCAATCACATCAGCTGTTTCATCAATAGCGGCATCAATACCTTCGCCTACACCTGGTATCACCGAGATAATCGCACCAGTCACACGCATTGGCACAGTCACCACTTTAGTCAGTACACAACTAGAGAGTAACAACATAGATAACGATAAAACTGTAATTTTTAACATGATTAATTCCTTTCTAAAATGGTGAAATGATAAGTATGCTTATTTTTTTCATCAGGGTTGTGTGATTCTCGGCTAATTTCACTAAATTCAGATCGATCAAATTTAGGGAAGTGTGCATCGCCTTCATACTCACCTTCGATTTGAGTAATGTAGAGTCTGTCAGCACTTGGTAGCATTTGTTCATAAAATGAAGCGCCGCCCATCACCATCACCTCATCATCGTCTTTAGCTAACTTTAGTGCGGCTTCAATACTACCCACAACCTCACAGCCTTCTGCCTCAAAATCGGTATTACGACTGACCACCACGTTACGGCGATTCGGCAGTGGCCGGCCTATTGACTCATGGGTTTTACGACCCATGAGTACGGTTTTTCCCGTTGTGGTTTTTTTAAAATAACCCAAGTCAGCAGGCAAGTGCCAAGGCAAAGCATTGTCTTTGCCAATCAGCTGATTGTCGTCCATTGCTACAATAATTGATAATCTCATAGAAGAAGTTCGAATAAAGTAAAATGAATCTATTTTACAAATACCGGAATCACTCGTGTCATTAATTCTTGCCTCATCTTCACCTTTTCGAAAAGAGCTACTCACCAAGCTTGGTCTAGAATTTTCAACAGTTGCGCCAGATATTGATGAATCCAGAAAAGATGGTGAAACACCAGAACAACTGGTATATCGCCTAGCTGAAGAAAAATCAGTTGAAGTTGCCAAAACACAAAGTGGGCTGATCATCGCCTCAGACCAAGTAGCGACACTGGGTAGTGGCACGCAAGTTGATGACGAGATATTAACCAAGCCACAGTCGCATGAAAATGCCATTAAGCAACTTCAGCAAAGTTCTGGAAATACGGTGACATTCGTCACTAGTTTGACGCTTTTAAATACAAATACCAACAATAGTCAAACAATTGTTGAAACGTTTAAAGTGATCTTTAAAGTTTTAAACGACAAACAAATTGATCGCTATCTAAAAAAAGAACAGCCTTATAACTGTGCAGGTAGTTTTAAATCTGAAGCATTAGGTATTAGTCTTTTTGAACGCTTAGAGGGAAATGATCCAAATACACTAATTGGCTTACCACTGATTCAACTTGTCAAAATGTTGGAAAACGAAGGTGTGGATATCCTAACAAATTAGTAATGCCACAACTCTATCTGCAGAATTCTGCACCGTTTAAATCTGGACAAAAATTCTATTGGGGCTCGCTCTACGGTAGTGCACAAGCACTCGCACTGATCGAATTTGCCAAAGCGCAAGATCAAGTGATTTTGGTTATTGCTAATGATATTGTGCATTTTGACCACTTGATTAAGTCGCTTAATTTTTACAATGATGATCTTGATATTCTACGGTTTGATAACTGGGAAGTCTTAGCCTTTGATCATTTTTCCCCACATCCAGACATAACCTCGAGTCGACTCAGCACACTCGCCAAATTACCAAGCCTAACCAAAGGAATTGTAATTACCACTTTAGAGTCTTTGTCTCAACAATTATGTCCATTAGAATTTAGCCAAAAATACAGTTTTAGTTTGCAAAAAGGCGATGTAATCGACACTCACAGCTTTGCTGAAAAATTACTAAAAATTGGCTATAACCGCGTGACCACTGTTATGGAGCATGGTGAATTTAGCGTTAAAGGGTCGCTGATTGATCTTTATCCAATGGGGGCAAAGTCGCCTTACCGACTTGATTTGTTCGACCAAGAAATTGATTCTATTCGCACGTTTGACACTTCAACACAGCGATCAGTCGATGTAACCAACGCCCTCTCTTTGTTACCAGCCAGAGAGTTCTCAACAGATGCAGAAAGCCTTAAGATTTTTAAACAAAACTATTTAAGCGTTTTTAATCGTACGGATGACTTTATCTATACTGAAGTTAGTGAATCACGCCTTCCTGGTGGTATTGAGTTTTATTCATCCTTATTTTTTACACAGACCAACACCTTATTTGATTACTTAGCAGACAACACCATTGTTGCGTATTATCAAGGCTTTAGTGATTTGGCCAATTCAACCTTTACTGAAATTCAGGATAGACACCAGCAAGCTACTCATAATTTAGATAGACCACCATTACCGCTTGAACAAGTATTTTTAAACAAAGAACAACTATTTAGCCAGATTAAACAACGACAACAACTGGTCATTGGTACTTCAAAATTAGAAGAGAAAACCGGAAAACTGAACTTTTCCAGCAAGTTATTACCGCCTTTAAATATTGATGCTCAAGCCAAGCATCCGCTGGCAAAATTTTTAAATTTTTCTAAAAAATTCAAAGGCAGAATACTCATCGTTTGTGAATCAGAAGGTCGACAAAGTGTACTGACTGATCTACTTAATAACCATGATTTAGCACCCATCAATATTGATCATTGGCACGCATTCATACCGGGCCAACAAAAACTCTACATCACCAACGCTGACCTTAGTGATGGCTTGCTAACAGAAGACGTTGCCGTTATCACTGAGGTAAATCTATTTGGCGCCGATGTCGTCAAGCAACAAAGACGTCGCCGTGCAAAACACAAAGACTTTGATGAGGCGATTAAGTCCCTAGTAGAAATAAAAATCGGTGATCCGATAGTGCACGAGAGTTATGGCGTGGGTCGTTATCTAGGCTTAAAAACTCAAACCTTTGACGGCTTAACGCAAGACTTCTTAATGCTGGAATATGCCAACGGCTCTAAGCTTATGGTGCCGATGACTTCACTCAATTTAATTTCGCGTTATTCAGGTACATCACCAGACAACGCACCCTTACATAAACTTGGCACCAATCAATGGACTAAAGCCAAGCAAAAAGCCCATGAGGCCTTGCATGATATTGCTGCTGAATTATTAGAGATTTACGCTAAGCGTCAATCACAAACTGGTTTTGCCTTCCCAGAACCGAGTGATGCTTACGCCTCTTTTGTCGCCAGCTTCCCATTTGAAGAAACGCCAGATCAACTCAAAACCATGGGAGAGGTTTTGGCTGATATGCAATCTATTCGACCAATGGATCGACTCGTGTGTGGCGATGTCGGCTTTGGCAAAACTGAAATCGCCATGCGTGCGGCATTCTTGGCAGTTGAATCTGGAAAGCAAGTAGTGATATTAGTACCCACCACACTCTTAGCCAACCAACATCTGCAGTCATTCAAAGATCGTTTTATTAATTATCCAATTGAAATTGCGGCACTCTCAAGATTCCAGACACCCAAAGAACAAACACAAATTAAAGCAAAATTACAAAGTGGCAAAATCGACATTGTTATCGGCACGCACAAACTCATTCACGGTAGTATTAAGTACCAAAATTTAGGCTTGGTGATTATTGATGAAGAGCATCGGTTTGGCGTCAAACAAAAAGAATCATTAAAAAAAATCCGTGGGCAGAGCGATATCCTCACCATGACAGCCACGCCAATCCCACGTACACTGAATATGGCACTTGGATCACTTAGAGAGTTATCAATCATCGCCACACCACCACAAGGGCGCAGCGCTATTCAAACCTTTGTTAATGAGTGGGATGACAACACCATTAAGGAAGCCTGTTCCCGAGAACTGCATCGTGGTGGTCAGATATTTGTTCTGCATAATGATATTGATTCTATTGACAACATGGCAGAAAATCTAAAAACCTTGATGCCAAATATTCATGTGCGTATCGCCCACGGGCAAATGCCTACTCGTGAATTAGAACGTATCATGGGTGATTTTTACCATGGGCGTTTTCAGATTCTAGTTTGTACCACTATCATTGAAACAGGTATTGATATCCCTAACGCCAATACCATCATTATCAACAATGCGCAAAACTTTGGCTTAGCGCAACTACACCAATTACGTGGCCGTGTCGGCCGTTCACACCACAGAGCGTATGCTTATTTGGTGATTAAATCACACCAATCGCTCAGTGCCAATGCCAAAAAACGCCTAGATGCAATTGAATCCTTGGAAGAACTCGGCGCAGGCTTTATGCTCGCCAATCATGACTTAGAAATCCGCGGTGCTGGTGATTTACTCGGTGACAATCAGTCAGGTAAGATTAGTGAAATTGGTTTTAATTTGTATCATGATTTACTCAAGCGCACCATTGATGCGATGCGCGCTGGTAAGCAAATTAACCTAGACGACCCCATTAACCATGAAATTGAGATTGATACAGGTCTTGCTTGTATCATTCCTGAAACTTATCTTGGTGATGTTCATGAAAGACTCGTCTTATACAAACGCATTGCCAATGCTAAAGATAATAACGAGCTAAAAGACTTACAAATTGAGATGATTGATCGCTTCGGTTTGTTGCCAGATTCGACTAAAAATCTGTTTGCCGCTACTCAATTAAAACTTTTTTGCGAAAAAATAGGCATTGATAAAATCAGCTTATATGATGACAAAGCACACCTGACTTTCGCTGATAAAACAATTATTGAACCAATAAAAATTATCAATTTAGTGCAAAAACAGCCTAAAACCTACCAGTTAAAAGGTCAGAATCAATTAATCATCAAGCAAGAGATGCCCGAAGATATTGAACGTATTGAATTAGTCGATCAACTGCTAAGAAATCTAAACTAGCTTACGATTTCGTAAAAATGGCAATAACAATTTGAGAACAATAATGACAAATGCTATACCGCCAAGAATATCACCTGTCAAATAACTCTGTATAAAATTAAGTGCATCTACTTCCTTGCCATCAATGTCTCTCACTTTATCAATGTATAGAAATAGCTTTGTCAGTGTATTAATCAGTGATGATAATATAATTAAAAATAAAACATGTCTGAAATTAATAACGCCTTCGTCGAAGAAATTAGATAAACGGAAGTAGCGCATAATCATAATTGCAAACAGTGGCGCTAACACGCCAACTAAGGTACCTAATGGACCATAGAAAGTATTGCCACTCCAGACATCATATAAGAATATGCCACTCATTAGTGAACCCAATAAGACACCAGGAAAGGCCCATAAACCAAATAATAAAAATGCCAAAACTTTTGCACCCATTGGAAGCCATAAATAATTTCCAATCGTAATATCAATGCCATACATAAATGACATCAAGGCTGAGGTTAAAAAAACAACTATGGCAATAATAATATTATTTATATACATAAAAATCTTAAAGTAAATGAGTTGTAATAAAGGCCATTTTATTTAATTCTTTTAAATATTAAGTTTGAGAGTTTAATGCCGATATAAATAAATACAATACCGCCAATCATGTCACCCACCAAATAAGAGCCAATATGGCCAACTGGATCTGCTAAGAATTTCTCAGCCTTGTCATAAACAAGGAAGGTTTTTAGTAGTGTACTGATTACTGCTGAGAGCAATACCAAGAAAAAAATATGGCCAATATAGATTTTTTTATCATCAAAAAAGTTAGACAAGCTAAATAAACGCATGATACTAATCGCCATAATTGGCGCAAAGCTCGACATGGTTCGGCTTAAGAGTTCTCTTTGGCTAATGTCAGCCACACTACCTTCAATCAGCACCTCGGCAATGAGATAGCCCAACAATACGCCAGGAAAAACCTTAAAGCCAAATAGTAAATACGACAATATTGCCGCACCAATCGGTAACCATAAGTAATTTCCAATAACAAAATTTGGAGAATCGAGCCCTGATATCAACACTCTAGACAAAGCTACCATTGTCAGTGCGATAAGAGTGTGCGATATAAATTGTTTGATATTCATGCGCAAATTATATGCTATGTCTACAAACAATGATACAACTCAAATGGATCTATGCTATAGACTAGGCCTTGTTTAGTCTTGAGACAGAAATAAGATAAGGAAGAATTTTTAGAGCAGTCCATATCACCACAATACCCCCAATCATATCGCCTACAAGGTAATGCGACAGAAAGTCTATTGGGCTAATAATAAATACGTCACTCTTAGCATAAATCACAAATCTAGAAAGCGAATGAATAATCGCAGTAAAGAAAATTAGGAATAAGATGTGTCTAAAATCAATACTTGAGAGGTTGGAAAAGTTGACCATTTTAAGTTTTTGTATAAACCAAATTGAGACCAGTGGTGCGATTGCGCCCATGATAGCGCCGATAGCGCCAAAAATAAAATTACCACCCCAAGCGTCAAATAAAACAACACCACAGAAAATACAGCTAGCTATTACACCAGGTAAAACTTGGCGTCCAAACAATAAAAATATCAAAATTTTTGCGCCAATTGGCAAGTATAGATACGAACCTACCTCAACATCAAAACCTGAGAGGTATTTCATTGCCAGAGAAGCTAAAAAAATTGCTAAAAAGGCAATCAAATTATTCATTCCATAAGACTTGACTGGTTCCATATATATATATATGACTATTTTATTTTTTTACAAAAACGCCGACACCTTCTCTATTAAGGCATTGATGATTTGTTTAATTTTGTTGGTAGATCTATTTGTTAGTATATCTAAGAATCATTGCACGTCTATCAACGTCTGATTGAGTAGCGCTAATAATGTCGTTTGACAACAACACGCCTACTGCTCTTTTGATGGTCGATAGTGAATATTTGGCAAAATATTGTTCTTTAGTAATCGCAGTAATCGTAGCATCTTTTTGATGCATAACAAACTCTAACACAGATTTTTCTACTTCTGAAAGTTGGTCAAAACCTAACTCACGTTCATAAACGTCTAATGACGCTCTTAACTCAAATAATTTTTTTAATGCATTCATATTAATTCCCCTCTAGTTTAATTGCAATTGTCTAAACAAAACGACAAGTGCATTTTGCGCTTATCATCTGTTGCTTGTTCTGATTTGATAACACCAACTGACAACAATTTTGCCACCACACGATTCACCGTTGATAGTGAAATCTTAGAAAAATAAGGATGCTTTAAAATCTCAGTAATAGTGGTTCGTTTTTGATTGCTGACAAATTCTAAAACACTACGTTCGATCTCAGAATAATCCTGAATACCAAGATCAGTCTCTTGTTCGTATAACGCTTCTCTTAATTTAAACAGTCTTTCTAACGCTTCCATATTCTCAAAAGTGGTTCAGCTAGCACTCATTATATAACAATATAGATCTAATATAGATTTTATATATGCCATAAGAATATATATTAGTAACAAACAGTGTTATAATCTAATTCAATCTTGGCATGGGGACCAAAGAATATCACTTTGTTTACCTTCTCTCCTTCAAAGAAGATCCACGCGCTAAGGTTCTTATTTAAATCAACAAGGGCTCACAAAACATTATGAATAAATCAGAATTAGTTGATGCAATTGCGTCAGAAGCAGGTATGTCTAAAGCAGATGCTGCTCGTGCATTAAACGCAACAACCGATGCAATTACTGGCGCTATGGCGAGTGGTGATGGCGTACAGT
>OBLD01000013.1_pt1 | contig 22356 bp, 20 predicted proteins | sample 1496151 | NCBI WGS metagenome assembly OBLD01 (sample SAMEA2341967, study PRJEB22496) | metagenome
GTTAAAATACGCAGTTAAAAAAGGAAAAAAATTTATAGTAAATCGAACCCGTTGAGTAAATTACCTTGTAGATAAAAACTTATATTGCTTATTCTTATTATTTATTCTTACTATTTATTTTTACTCAACATTTTAACTATTATTTTCTATTTTAGATTTTACTTTAAATAACGCATCAAATGCTCCAAACAATATTGGTCCTATGGCAAATCCTGCAATTCCCAAAGTCAAAGGAGCAACTAAAAATGCCAATAATACTACTACGGGATGCACATCACTTTCTTTCTGTACTATGGCGGGTCTTATCACAAAATCAGGAGCAATGGATAAAAATACCCACCCAAATATAAATATCCCTATCGCCGTATATATGTCTCCTATTATTAGATAATATATTGAAATTGGAATATACACTGCCCACCCCCCAATAATGGGCAATAATGCAAAAATCCCAGTAAGCACGGCTAATAATAAAGCATTTGGAACTCCAAATATAAAATATCCAATAAATGATATAATACCTATGGCAACGGAGGTTAATGCTGTTCCAGTAAATAAATTTTGATATGATTCATTTAGATATTTTAAATACAATTGAGTTGTTAAATGGTATTTCTTTGGAATATTGTCCAATATAATGTTTTTTATGTGGTGTCCATCTTTTAAAAAGTAATATGTTATAAATACTCCCATTATAAGTTTTATCATTATTTCGGGCAATATTAGTAATCCAGATACTGCTGTTGATATGTGGGGCTCCAAATAAGATAATATTAATGAAATATATTGGGACAATTTTTCTTCTTCCAATTGTATTGGTATATTATACCCCAAAATATTAGATAAATAATTTAACTTATAATTTATCAAAGATATTAAATTTAAATTTTGTATATCTAATTGATTTAGATTTAAAGATTGTAAGAACTCCAATATTTGATACAATATAATAAACCCAATAATCGCCATTGGCACTATAATAAATAATAAACATATCATTGAAGACAGGGAGCTCCCAAATTTTGGTTTTAATTTATCATATACTGGTTTGGACATATATGCCAATGCACAAGATAATGCTAAAACATCTAAATACGGAAATACTGTATAAATAAGAGATAGCGTTACCAATGCAACAAAAAGCTTAAACAATAGTCGGAATTCATCATTATTCATAAATCGCACCCCTCCATATTACTATGATATATTTATATTGTTAATATTATATATACATAAATAATAAATAATAAATTGTATGGTATGGTGGTATATGTGAATATTATAATAAATGTCTCAGAAAAAAATTATGAAACAATAAGCGGCGAATATTTTCCATTGAATTGGGGCATGGAGCTCCACAAAAAATACAAAACTTATGAACTACACCCATACGACGAAAACAATGTTTTTTGTTTTGGTAGGGGAGTTCTTCCAATAATCGGTGGCAATAGACTAATATTTTCATTTAAATCTCCATTGTGGGAAGGATTTCATTTTTCAGCGATGGGTGGAGCAGGATACCAATTCAAAGATACAGGATTAAAAAATGTTGGGATAATTGGAAAATGTGAAAAACCAAGTTTATTGGTAATAAATGGAGAATATAAAGAAAACAATAGCATAGAAATAGATTATATTGATATGGAGGATTATGTAAAAAACTATACAAATATTTACGATTTAAATAATTACATATTAGATAAATTCAAAGATAAAAATTATAGGGCATTAATTGTAGGTCCGTCCTCAATTAATTCAAATATGGGTGCAGTATTATCCCAAACAGTGAGAAACGGCAAATTTGTTGAAGGTTCTGAGGACTGGGCTGCAAGAGGTGGCATAGGTTCTGCATTATATAAAGCACATAATATATTGGGGATTGTATATTATGGAGATAAAAATAATCCATTAAATAATGAAGAAAAAGAGCTAAAAAGTAAATTAAAATCCATAGTAGAAGAATATTATAAAATGCCTCTCACAAAGGTAATAATGGAGGGCACTAAAAAATATCGATTTGATAAAGAAATAAACACAGGCGGGACTTTTGGCTGTAATTATGTATCATTAAAGGATAAAACACCAATGTTTAATTGGAAAATGATTTATATGAGCAAAGAAGAAAGAACCGAACTTCATAATAAATTATTAACATATTTTGTTGGAAAATTCAACGAAGAATCAACAAATCCTAAAAAATGGACAAATTGCGGAGAGCCGTGCCCAGTATTATGTAAAAAATATAGATTAGATGGTTTAAAAGTAGATTATGAACCATATAGTGCAAATGGTCCCCAAATAGGTATATTTGATATACATGCCACAGATAAAGTTGTGCATCGTATAGATGCTACGGGATATGATGCCATTGAAATGGGGGAGCTCCTCTCATGGGTGTTTGAGTTGTTGGATATTGGGTTATTAAAACCAGAGGAAGTCGGAATAAACAAGCCCAAATTTAGCCCTTCGGATTTTAAAACTGAGGAAGATATATTAAATAATTCAAATTATAATAGCTCACAAGCCGTGGAATTGATAAACATAATTGCATTTGAAAAAAATGAAATAGGAAAAATACTTGCATTGGGTAAAAGAAAGGCATCTCAAATATTTAATGATAAATTTAAAGATAGGTTAAAAGAAGGGGAAAAATTCGAAGATTATGCTGTTTATATTCCATTTGGAGCAAGTGGGGAAATGGGACCAACGCTATATTGGGCTATTGGTAATTTTATGCCTTATCTTATTCAAGGGAAATATTTAACACATTATAAATATGGGGTGTTTTTTGAACCTGAAAAATTATCTCAATTAAGTGTTGGAAGAACTTTGGAAGAGGCAACCATTGAAAATTTAGGTATTTGTAGATTCCATAGAGTATGGATAAATCCAGTAATTAAAGATTTAGTAAATGAAATTACAGATATTGATTTAGAGGAAAATACTCGAAATTTAATTAAGGACATATACGAATATAATAAAAAAATATGTTCAAATCCTCATAAAATAGAAAGTAATAGAGTTAAAGACATAATAGCACTTGGTGCGGAAGAATTTGGAGACGAAAAATGGAATAAATTGTTTAAAGAAGATAGGGATAAATATATTGATGAATATGTAAAAAGAGCAATGAGTGAATATAGTAAATTATTAGATATTGATTGGAATATGCAGGTTTAAAAATATCTCCACAAATAAAAAAGAAAATAAAAAATAATTATTTATTTATTAATTTTTTCAATATTTCAACAACTTTATTTGGTTGTGCTCTTCCTCTGGTTGCCCTCATAACTTGACCAACTACAAAGTTAAGAGCTCCCTCATTTCCAGTTAAATAATCATCGACGGCTTTTGGATTATTTTCAATGGCTTCTTTACATGCTGTTTCAAGAACATCATCAGAATCAATAACAGTTAAGCCCAATTCTTCAATTATTTGTTTTGGTGTTTTTTCTCCTTTATTTTCAATCATAATTTCTATAACTTTTTTACCAATTTTCTGGCTTATGGTTTTCCCAGTGATTAGCTGTATCAATTCTGTAATGTGTTCTGGTTTTAAGTTGCTTTCAAGGAAATCTATATTATTATATGCCAATACCCTTCTTAATTCATTTCTTATCCAAATCACAGCAAGAGATATATTTTCTTTTCCTCTGCCTAATTCGCTTACAACAGTTTCAAAAACATCTGCAAGGGCAAGGTCGGCAACCATAACCTTAGCATCTTCTAATTTTATGCCATATTGTTCGACAAATCTTTTTTCTTTGTCCATTGGGGTTTCTGGCATCTTTTCCTCAACCATTTTCACCCATTCCTTATTTATCACAATGGGTTGAAGGTCTGGGTCGGGGATATGCCTGTAATCATCTGCGGTTTCTTTACTTCTCATAGCTTTTGTAATAAGTTGAGCTTCCATAAATGCCCGTGTCTCTCTTTTTATTTCCCCTCCTCTTCTTAATATGTTTTTTTGCCTGATAAATTCATATTTTAAAACTTTATAAACTCCTTTAATAGAATTAACATTTTTTACTTCTACCCTATTTCCTTGAACTCCATTATAATTAACAGATATATTTACATCTGCTCTCATAGAGCCCTCTCCCCTTAAATTTCCAATATAATTAAATAATCTTAAAAGCTGTCTTAAAAACTCTTTTGCTTCCTCTGGGCTTTTTATATCTGGGTCGGATACGATTTCTATTAGGGGGGTTCCACTTCTATTATAATCCACAACCCCTAAATCTGGTTTATATTGTCCCGGGTCCTCCTCCAAATGCACCTCCGTAATACCAACACCTAAAAATTTACCATGCTCTCCAACTGGAACAGAAGTTCTTTGGTATCCGCTTGGTAAATCTGGGTAATTATAGTGCTTTCTTTGGAAATAAATATCTTTATCCAATACAATCTCACAACCAAGCATCTTAGCAACCATTATTGCCATATCTACGGCTTTTTTATTTGGTGGCATAGGTCTTGCTCCCGGATGTGCCATGCAGACAGGACATATATTTGTATTTGGTTCTACTTCGTTGTAATTTGTAGGGCATGTGCAAAATAATTTAGAATTTGTATCTACTTGCACATGTATTTCTAAACCACATTTCATTGATACTGTTTCGTCCATTTAATCACCGAAATTTTAATAATTTTATAATTTTATATTATATTTTATATTTTTATTTTATATTAATTGTATATTTATTTTTTATATTTAAATAAAAAAAATATTTAAAGTTTTTATCTAATAATAATATCTAATTTTTAACTAATAATAATCAACTTCTCCTTCGTGTCCCGTAATTATTTTCTTTTTTAAACTTTTTATCCATTTTAATGTTTTTAGTGCAAGCTCACTATCTACATTTAATTTTGGTTCAATGTCCTGCAATATGTTATTTTTTAATGGTGTCGCATCTCCTGCCACAATATAATCGCCATATATTATAGAAATACTATCATATGTATGCCCAGGGGTTTCCACTATTTCAATCTCTCTATCTTCTTCATTTAATTCTTTATAATTTTTGTGCGTTATTAATTTTGCATTTTTAAATAAATCGTTATTTTCTACATGGTCCCAATGATTGTGTGTATTTATCACTATTGTTATATCATCAGGAGTTAGCCCTAATTTATTTAGTTCATTTATAATTAAATCTTTTTTATCCTTTGTGGCTGTATCTATAATAATGTTGTTCTTTTTAGTTTGTATGAATACTATTGAGGAGGATGCTTCTGTTATTGTATTTCCTTCTCTTATTAATATTCCATCATAAATAATTTTTAACATGGTATCCCGACATAAAAATCAAATCAAAACATATAAAAATATTACATACAATATGTAGAAAATACATAATACAATATAAAATACAATATAAAATATATAAATACAATATATAAAATAAATGGCTTAAATATATTTTGTATCCAATTAATAAACTGGTGAAAAAATGTTAAGTGTAAATTTAAAATCTTTGCCAATTGTAGAAAATATGATTGAAAAAGCAGAAGAAATGAACATTGAAATAATAAAATTAGAAAATGGGGCAACAGTTTTAGATTGTGGAGTAAATGTAATGGGAAGTGTAGATGCAGGAAAAGCTTTCACAAAAATATGTTTAGGGGGATTAGCTCATGTTGGAGTAAGTATAGCAGGAACAGTATCTGATGAAATGGTATTGCCTTGTGTAAAAATTAAAACCTCCCATCCAGCAATAGCAACATTGGGGGCTCAAAAAGCAGGTTGGACCATCAATGTTGGAAAATTCTTTGCTATGGGTTCAGGACCTGCGAGAGCATTGGCAAAAGTGCCAAAAGCTACCTATGAAGAAATAGGATACGAAGACAATGCAGATATTGCTATTTTATGTTTAGAGGCATCACAATTACCAACTGAGGAAGTTGCGGAATTTGTTGCTGAAAAATGTGGTGTAGATGTAAGTAAGGTATATCTTTTAGTAGCTCCAACCGCATCACTCGTAGGAGCGATACAAATAAGCGGTAGAGTTGTAGAAAACGGAACTTATAAGATGCTTGAAGCTCTCCACTTCGATGTTAATAAAGTTAAATTTGCAGCAGGAATTGCACCAGTTGCCCCAATTATTGGGGACGATATGGCTATGATGGGAGCTACAAATGATATGGTATTATATGGAGGTAGAACATACTACTACATAGAAAGTGAGGAAAATGATGACATAGAAGCACTTTGTAAAGCACTTCCTTCATGCTCATCAGAAGATTATGGAAAGCCATTTTTAGAAACATTTAAAGAAGCAAACTACGACTTCTACAAAATAGATAAAGGAATGTTTGCTCCTGCTGTTGTTGTAATAAACGACATGAAAACAGGAAAATTAGTAACCTACGGAAAACCAAATGTAGAAGTTCTCAAAAAATCATTAGGATACAAAGAATTAGAATAATATAAAAATTATTAATATTATAATTTATTTTTTTATTGCTATTTTTTTTATTTTTAGTATGTGTGGTATGTTAAATCTGTTTTGGAAGATATATTAAAGGGAGCTCCTCATCTACACCAGACACATATCCAGATGTATCCCTATATTTTAACTGCATTTTATGATACATATATGCCAGTGGTATCTCCATTGGACATACATCCTCGCACTGACCGCAGTTTATACAACTGAAACTCATAAAGGTCAATCTGATACCATGGAATATTATAGGATTGGGCGGTATTTCGCCTTTATCTTCATTACAGACCTGATTTAATTCACACTCATTACAAAAACATACGGGACATACATCTTTACAATTGTAGCATTTAATACATCTATTCCAGTATTCGTTCCATTTTTCAATAGAAGGATACTCGTCGTCTAAATGTATTTTTTGATATGTTTTAGCTAATTTTATCATCACGCTTTCAATTTTAGACCTTATTTTTATGGCTTTATCAGATGGAGCTTTTGTTTTAATATGTCCTTCTTTTTCGGCATTTTTAATTAATTCTTCTCCTTTATCTGTGCATATTTCTACAAAAGTCCATCCCTTTTCAGCTCCCCAATTTCCGCATGCTACATCAGCATTTCTCGGTATCTTTAACTCACATCTTTGGCAGTTCTTTCTTCTTCCATGCCCTTTTTCTTCCAATTCCTCTATTCCTATCGCCTTTTTAGTGCCATCTTTTAAAAATATAATGAATTTTCCCTTATCTATCTCTTCCTTAACAACCTCCTCAGGTTTTACGCCATAAAACAATTCTATCATTTTTCTTGCACTGATTGGAGATATTGTTCCACCACAGTTTAAACCTATGGTATATATACTGTCTCTATTTATCTGATTTCTTTTTTGGAGCTCCTTTATAGCCATGGCATCACATGGTTTTACAGCTACGGCTAATTTTAAATTATTTAAGTATTTACTTATAATACTTCCAAAGTTTGTTGGAGCACAATGTAAAGAACCGCATGTTTCTATCAATTCCTCGGAGCTCCTCACTAATGAGGGTATGCCGTCATATACATCCTCACCTTTTTTTAAAGTTAAAACCCCATCAATGAGTTTTTTATCCAAAAGATATTTGAATAAAGAGGTCACCGCTCCCCCACACTCGGCATGTTTTAGTATCTCTTCATCTGTTGATTGAATTAGGAGATATTTCATAGTATCACCAAAAAATGGTTAAATAAAAAATTTATTTTACTAATTATTATTTTTTTTAGTATATTCAAGAACTCTCTAAATTACACTATATTGTATGCAAAATATTACGGATATTTATATTTTAAATATACCTCTGTAATCTTTTTAACCAACGGAGAACGAACTTTGAACACACCATAATTCAGTTTTTATATTATATCTATATTATATCTTTTCTACTTTCACAGCACATACCTTAAATTCTGGGATTTTACATAATGGGTCATGGGCAGGATTTGTAAGTATGTTTGCAGCAGTTTCTGCAAAATGGAATGGTGTAAATACCACACCTTTTTTAATATTTTCTGTGATTTTTGCTTTTACAGTGATTTCCCCCCTTCGTGAAGACACTTTTATATATTCATTATTTTTAATATTCAGTTTTTTAGCATCTTCTGGATGTATTTCTAAAAATCCTTCATTTATTTCATTTGATAGATGTTTTGATTTTCGCGTCATAGTGCCCGTGTGATAATGGAATATTACTCTTCCTGTTGTAAGTATGAATGGATACTCTTCATCTGGGAGCTCCGCAGGTTCGCCGTATTCTATTGGAGATATATTTCCAAGACCATCGGGTGTTAAAAATCTGTCTTTATGCAATATTGGAGTGCCTAAGCTGTCCTCTGTTTTGCAGGGCCATGGTATTCCATTTATGCCAATTCTTTTATAAGTCATACCTGCATACTGAGGAGTGCATTTTTTAATTTCATTGAATATATCTAATTCTTCATTGAAGTTGAATAATTCCCCATATCCCATTTTTTCCGCAAGTTTTTTAATTATTACCCAATCAAGCATGGCTTCTCCGGGCGTATCAACGGCTTTTCTTATTAATTGAACGGTTCTTGCGGAGTTTGTAAATGTTCCATTTTTCTCAGCCCAGCATGCCGAAGGAAGCACCACATCTGCAAGTTGAGCAGTTTCGGTTAGAAATATGTCTTGAACCACAAGGAAATCAAGTGTATTAAGTGCATGTTCCACATGGCGTAAATCAGGGTCTGAAACCATAGGATTTTCACCCATTATATATAAACATTTTAAGGAGCTCCCTGCGTTTTTAAGCATATCAGGAATAGTCAGTCCAAGCTTATCGCTGAGCTCAGTATTCCATAACTCCTCAAATTTTGCATGAATATTCTCATCCACCACTTTTTGATATCCGGGATATATATTGGGCAATGCCCCCATATCACATGCCCCCTGTACATTATTTTGACCTCTCAATGGATTTACCCCGGTTCCAGGTCTTCCTATATTTCCAGTTATCATTGCTAAATTACAGCATGATTTAACATTATCTACACCATGCGTGAATTGAGTAATGCCCATACAATATAAAAAGCTTGCATTTTCAGCAGATGCATATAGCTCTGCGGCTTTCTCTATTAGCTCAGGCGATACGCCACAGATTTTGGAAACATATTCGGGAGTGTATTTTTCCACCACCTTTTTTAATTCCTCAAATCCTTTTGTCCTTTTTTTCACAAATTCTTTATCGTGCAATTCTTTTTTTATAATATGGTGCATTATACCATTCAATAATGCCGTATTTGTCCCGGGCAACAATTGCAAATACAAATCTGCCTGATGAGCAGTCATTGTATTTCTTGGGTCAATTACTATGACCTTTGCACCTTTTTCCTTTGCTCGTATTACTCTTCTCGCAATTAATGGATGTTGTTCAAATGTGTTGGAACCTACAATAAGTATGCAGTTTGCTTTCTCTATATCTTCAATTGAATTTGTCATGGCACCAGAACCAAAGGCTTCCCCAAGCCCTACAACAGTCGCAGAGTGTCATATTCTTGCACAGTGGTCTATATTGTTTGTTTTCATTACTGCTCGTGCGAATTTTTGAAATACATAATTATCTTCATTCGTGCATCTCGCAGATGAGAAAAAACCCACTTCATCGCTTGTATATCCAGACAATTTTTTTGATATCAATGCGAGTGCCTCATCCCAAGACGCCTCTACAAATTTACCATCTTTTTTTATAAGGGGTTTTTTTAATCTTTTTTCATCATGCACAAATTCATAACAATAATTTCCTTTAATACATGTTTTTCCTTCGTTTATTGGATGCCTTTTAAATGAATGAGAACCAGCGAGTTTCCCATTCTTAACAACCAAATCTACACCACAGCCGCATCCACAGTATGGACATATGGTATGGACTAGTTTAAACTCGGTCATAATTACACCTCGGTTATGGCATATTGGGATTTGTAATTTTTTAATTATTAGAAAAAATATTTTTATTTTATGTGTATGTGATAAATCAACAACAGTTGGCATTTATTGATGACTTTCAATATAATTTAATATTGAATATATTGAATATCATTGACTACAATGACCTTTAATTGCTGATTTACTAAGTTCTAAGTTGGGGAAGCGTTTATTTTTTATATTCCTTATATGCTCCAAAAATGGTTCGCATACATGGTTGATGCCGATTTGTATAATTCATATTATCTATATTTTAAACCATAAGTTTCAAATACTATCATTTAATAAATCTATTCGTTTTTCTCAATATATTTTTCTATGCACCCTTTAAAAAAGTGTGCATCCAAAATCCAACACTCGCTATCGCTTCGTGTTGGAGCCTAACTATAAATTTAATAAATCTATTCGTTTTTCTCAATATATTTGTCTATTAATTTAGTTTCTAATCTTGTTTTTATGCCCAATCTTTCTAAAACAATATTATTTAGTATTATTTTTACAATCGCTTTTCCCTCTTTTGACTTTGTTATGGCATTTAATTTTCGTGTTGTCGCAGGGGATTTTAATTTTAAAAGTGCATTGGTTATATCTTCTTCTTTAACTTTTCCTTTTTTCTTTTCGTATATTTCGTTGGCAATTTCTTCAATTTTATTCAAATCAAACGGTAAAAACTCATATACCTTTTTATTAACTGTTTCGTCAATGGAATTTAATAATCTTGCAACTTCTGTATCCGAAGTATTTTCATCAATGTTTATTTTTTTAATTACAGTCCATTTTCCTTTTTTTGCTCTAAATTGTATTGATTGTTCCATTACATCACCAAAAATATTTATAATATTTATAATATATACGGGCATAATATCAATATTATATATAATATTGTATATTTGTTATGTTAATGTATATTTATTTTATTGATAATTTTGTATAAAAATACCGCGGTGAAAATATGTTATATATTGTAGGTCATACAAACCCAGACACAGACAGTATTTGTTCGGCAATAGTGTTATCTTATTTTATGGACGGAGCTCCTGCAAGATTGGGAAAACTTAATCCAGAAACTGAATTTATATTAAAAAGATTTGGGATTATGGAACCAGAATTAATAAAATCAGCAAAAGGAAAAGAGCTTATTTTAATAGACCACGCTGATAAATCCCAAAGTTTAGAAGATTTGGACGAAGGAAAATTAATTGGAATAATTGACCACCACAAAGTAGGAATGACAACCAGTGAGCCAATATTATTTATTTCAAAACCATTAGGTTCCACAGCTACGGTTATAGCCGAATTGTATTTCAATAACACCATGTCATTTATTGGAGGAAAAAACAAAGAATTAAAGCCAGATTTGGCAGGGCTTCTTCTTTCGGCAATTATATCGGATACAGTTTTATTTAAATCACCTACAACCACAGAAACAGATAAAGAATTGGCTGAAAAACTTGCAGAAATAGCAAATATTGAGGACATAAATAAATATGGTATGGAGCTCCTTAAAGCTAAATCCTCAGTGGGAAAAATGAGTCCAGAGGAAATAATATCCTTGGATTATAAAAATTTTGATTTTAATGGTAAAAAAATAGGTATTGGACAGGTTGAAGTAATAGATGTTTCAGAAGTTGAAGCAAAAAAACAGCTTATTTACAAAGCACTTGAAGAAAAATTCAAAGAAAATTATGATTTAATATTATTCCTTATAACAGACATAATGAAAGAAGGAAGCGAAGTTTTAGTAGTTGGGAATAATGAAGCATTTGAAAAAGCATTTAATACAACATTAGAAAATAACAGCACTTTTTTAGATGGAGTTATGTCTAGAAAAAAACAAATTGTGCCACCATTAGAAAAATATTATATAAAATAAATATATATTTTAATTCCTCTTTTCCCCTTATTTTTATCTGTTTTTTTAGATAATTTTCTAATACTATACTTTAAATATTTGGAATATCTATTTATACATATTACTAATATTATTTTAAAATTTTTTTTAATTTTAACAATTATGGTGAAATTATGGCGACGGAAAGCGATGGTATATTTGACGAATTTAAAGAACATTCAATATCTGAATTTTTTAGGAAAAATAGGCATATGTTGGGATACAGTGGAAAATTAAGAAGTATGACAACAATAATTCACGAGCTCATTACAAACTCCCTTGATGCCTGTGAGGAAGCTGAAATTTTACCTGATATAGACATAACAATTAAAAAAGTTGGTTCTGACCATTATTCTATTTCTGTTGAGGACAATGGTCCGGGAATTCCTCCTGAATTTGTTCCAAAAGTATTTGGAAAAATGCTCGCAGGTTCAAAGATGCACAGATTGGTGCAATCAAGAGGTCAGCAAGGTATTGGAGCAGCTGGTGTATTGTTATTTGCTCAAATAACCACGGGAAAACCTTTAAAAATTACTACCTCCACAGGAGACGGTAAAATTCACACATTAGATATAAAAATGAGTGTTGAGAAAAATGAAGGAGATGTAGTAAATCATGAAATAAGAGATGGAGTTTGGAGAGGAATTAAAGTAGAAGGTGAATTTAAAGAAATAACATATAGTAGAAGAGAACAAGGTCCTTTTGAATATTTAAGAAGGATTAGTCTATCTACTCCTCACGCTAAAATAGTATTAACAGACCCAGAAGAAACCATAACATTTGATAGGACTGTGGAAGTTATACCCGATAGACCTGAGGAAATGAAACCGCATCCTTATGGATTAACCCCAGATGAATTATTATATACTTCAAGAAGAACAGAATTTACAAAAATATCCAGTATGCTAACAGGAGAATTATCAAGAATGACTTCAAAAAGATTGAAGGAGCTCCAAGATTATATGTTAAGAGATAAGCTTCTTGAAAATTATAGAGGTAGCACCTTTTGGGATATTGTAGTAGGTTGTTATTTAAATGTTAATATTAACCAATATGTTGATAAATATTCAAAATACATCGATAAAAATGAAGTATCAGGCATCGAAGAGATAATAAATACATTACCAGACAGCTTACCAGATTTAAAAATACATTATTTAAAATACATAATAATGGACCATTTAATTGAAAAGCTTGGCGAAGAAACCATTAAAGAGATTAAAAAACACTTTAAAAAGAAACCGGAAAACTTTATAGAATTTGCGGAAAAGAATTACCTAAATGCTTCTTTAATGGATGAATTTAGAAAGAAATCAAGAGACATAACTAAAAGTCCATCTGAATTTGTAAATACGCTAATAGATATGGCAATGGTTTCAAACGAAGAAAGGGACAGATTTAAAAATGAAATAAAAAATATAATGAAAATGAATCCTTCTAAAATGAAGTGGGCGGATGCCGAATTAATAGTAAGAGTAATTCAAGATATGGACTTTATGGCACCATCTACCATAGGTTTAAGACCAATTGGGGACGAAAATATAGAAAAATCATTATCTACACTAAATCCCGAGTTTGCAACCACATTAACAAGAAAACCAAAAACATACAAAGGAGGGATTCCTTTTGCTGTGGAAGTTGGATTGGCATACGGCGGAGACGCAGGAAAAATGGGAGATGCTGGAAAAAAGATGGAAATAATGAGATTTTCTAACCATGTCCCCTTGTTGTTTGATACATCAGGTTGTGGATTAACCAATGGTGTAAAAAGTGTAAATTGGAGAAGATACGGACTTAGAAGTGAGGAAGATGTTCCATTAACCGTATTTGTAAATTTAATCTCTACACATATACCATATACTTCCGCAGGAAAACAGGCAATAGCATGTAGTTCGGAGGAAAATGAAGAGATATTCAATGAAATAAGACAGGCTTTAATGATTTGTGCAAGAGGTATGGAAAAACATATTTCAAAAATTAGAAAAGAAAAAGAAGAAGAGCAGAAGAGAAAATATGTAATGAAATATGCCGTGATATTCGCAGAAGGACTTGCAAGTATTACAGGCAAACCAAAGGAAGATATAGAGGAAAGAATTATTGAATTATTAAGATGATAATAAAATATATACATTTTTTAATATATATTTTTATAGTGGGTTCGGGAGCTCCTTGCAGAAATCTGACTTTTCGAACCCATACTCTATTCAATTTATCAATTTTTAAAATAAAAGTAGTTTATATTTAATAATTATTAGATAATTATTAATCAATAATATAATCAATAACAATAAATCAATATATTATTAGGTGATTAAATGAGTAATTCCTCAACAGAGACATATTTATTTAAAAAAGCTCTGAAAGAATTAAAAGATAAAAAGGGAAAAGGAACAGAATTAATTAGTTTGTATATCCCAAAAGGAAAAAGAATTTCCGATGTAAGTCAGCATTTAAGGGAAGAAGTATCCCAATCTGCCAACATCAAAAGTAAAACCACTAAAAAAAATGTCCAGTCTGCAATTGAAGTAATATTGCAAAGATTAAAATTATTAAAAGAACCGCTTGAAAAAGGGGTAATTATATTTGCAGGAATGATTCCAAGAGGAGGTCCGGGAACAGAAAAAATGGAAACCTATGTTTTAGAACCTCCTGAACCTGTGAAAACATATATTTACAGGTGTGATTCTCAATTTTATACCGAACCATTGGAAGACTTTATGGCAGATAAAGATATTTATGGAGTAATTCTTGTAGATAGAAATGAAGCCACAATTGGAATAGTAAAAGGAAACAACATATCTATTGTTAAAAGATTAACAAGTGGAGTTCCCGGTAAGTTTAAAGCAGGAGGGCAGTCAGCTCGAAGGTTGGAGAGATTAATTGATGACGCGGCACACCATTTTATGGTTAGAATTGGAGAATATTCCAATGAGATATTCCTTCCATTATTGGAGGAGAAAAAATTAAGCGGATTATTGTTGGGAGGTCCCGGAAATACAAAAAATGAATTTGCAGAAAAAGGATATTTACACCACCAGTTAAAGCAAAAAATAATTGAAACTTTTGATTTATGCTATACAGAAGAAAGTGGTGTCAGGGAGCTCCTTGATAAAGCTTCAAATTTATTGAGAGATTTGGATTTAATGAAGGAAAAAGAGGTAGTTCAGAGGTTCTTTAAAGAGCTAGTAAAAGAGGACGGAGGACTTGCAGTATATGGTGAAAAAGAGGTTATGAAATATCTTGAAATGGGGGCAGTTGATACCCTTATTATCACCGAAGGCATCAATACTTCACGAATTACTATAAAATGTAATAATTGTGAATACGGTGAAGAAAAAACCGTAAAAAATGAAGACATACCAAAATTAGAAGAAACATTAAAAACAAAAACATGCCCTAACTGTGGGGGAGCTCTATATATTGACAGCGAAGAAGATATTATTGAATTCTATGCGAGATTATGTGATGAATCAAACTCAACTTTAAAAATAATATCCACAGATACAGAGGAAGGACATCAAATTTTAAAGGCTTTTAAGGGCGTTTGTGCTATTGTGAGATATAGAATAGATTAATTAGTATTCTATTACTCTATATGGTATTAACCAATAAAAAATAGACTAAAATAATAAAGATAAAAAATAATAAAGATAATATATAATATCTTTATTATCTTTATGACTTAATTTTTTTATCAATTTTTAGATAAATAATTTAGGCGGAATTATGGTGAAATTATGATTATATTGGCAGGATTGGGATTATATGATGAAAAAGATACGACAATAAAAACGGTCGAATTTGCTAAAAAAGTAGATAAAATATATGCAGAATTTTACACTGCTATTTTAACAGGGACTACAATAGAAAAAATAGAAGAAACACTTGGAAAAGAGATAACAATATTGGATAGGGAAAAAGTTGAGTTAGAAACAGAAAAATTAATTAATGAGGGTAAAGATAAAGATATAATGTTTTTAACGGCGGGGGACCCAATGGTGGCAACAACCCATATTGATATTGCAATTGAAGCTAAAAAGAAAGGAATTGAAGTAATTATAATAAATGCACCATCTATATATTCGGCAATTGGCATTACAGGATTACAATTATATAAATTTGGAAAAACAACCTCCATAGTATTTCCAGAGCCAAACTATTTCCCTGAAACTCCGTATGATGTTATAAAAGAAAACTCAAAAATGGGATATCATACGCTATGTCTTTTGGATATTCAAGCACATAATGAAAGATTTATGACGGCAAACGAAGGACTTGAAGTATTATTAAAAATTGAAGAAAAAAGAAATGAAAATATATTAAATAAAGATACAAAAGTTGTAGTTGTTGCAAGAGCGGGAAGTTTAAAACCTAAAATAGTGTATGGAAAAATAGGGGATTTATTGGAATATGATTTCGGAGCTCCATTACATTGTATTATATTTACAGGGAATTTACATTTTATGGAAGAAGATGCTTTAAAATATTTATGCGAAAATATTTAGTGTTATTTAATTAGGGGGAAAATATGGAGAACAAACTAAAATTTAAAATTAAATTTTTAATAAAAATAGTTATGTTAATCATTATAATGTATTTCTTGGGAACCTATTTAAATATATATTCTTATCTGCTAAATTTAGAAAAATATTATAGTAATATTTTAGCACTGATAATATTATTTATTGGAACGATGATATTTCTTGATATATCCTTGGAGCTCCTGCGGAGATTTTTTGAAAAAAAGGGAGAGATAAGAGATTATCCTGTTGTAGGGTCGGTATTTAGATACCTCACTTGGTTTATTACAATATTAGTTGCTGTATCTATTTTATATCAAGGATTAGGTTCATTAATAATGTCACTTGGGCTTATTGGGGCAGGGATTACTTTTGCACTACAAAGACCAATTATGAATTTTGCTGGTTGGGTCAATATTGTCATAACTCGACCATTTAAAATAAATGATAGGATAAATATTAAAGGCGTTGGCATGGGTGATGTTTATAAAATAGACACCATGCATATTTATTTAAGTGAGGTAGATGGGGAGCCATCGGGACGAAATTTAGTTATTCCAAATGCCTTTGTATTGACAAATTCTATAATAAATTATACAAAAGGTTCTCATTATATTTGGGATAGCGTAGAAATGGCAATTACCTATGAAAGTGATTGGAAAAAGGCAAAACAGTTAATCTTTGATGCAACAAATGATATTGTAGGAAAAGATATGCAAAGATTGGCAAAAATTTGGGAATCTCGACCTCGAAGATTTGCCACAACTAAAAATCCTACTCCTAAACCAATTATTAGAGTAAGTATATTCGAAAGTGGAATACAAATAAAAGTTAGATACCTTGTAAATTCATTGGAGTGGGCATTGGTAAAAACAAAAATTACTCAAAATATTCTTGAAAAAATAGGGACAGAACCAGATATTAATATAGCTTATCCACATATGGAAATCATATACGATGAAAAAAATAATTTGAAAGAGGCATTGGAAAATATTTCTAAAAAATGAGCCGTATATATGACGGTATATTGTTATGTTGTTTTGGAGCTCCAAAAAATACTCCAAAACTATAATCCATTTTTAACTAAATTAATACCTTTTTCTAAAAGTTCTTTTGCAAGGGCACTATTTTTCGCTTCAACTCTTACTCTAACAAATGGTTCTGTTCCTGATGGTCGTATAAGCACCCAACCATCATCAACACTAAACCGAGCTCCGTCAATTGTTTCCACTTCTGCATTGAATATATTTTCGCCATTTTTAATAACAAAATCCATAACATTTATTTTTTTATCATCTGGGCATGGTAGTTTCTCCCTCAAATTTGAATAATTAGGAACATCATCGATTAATTCATATAATTTTTTATCATAAAATTCCATCATTTCCAATAATCTTAAACCAGATAAAATTCCATCGGGAGTTAGGTGAATATCTTTATGAATCCAAGTTCCAGAAGGCTCTCCTCCAAAAATAGCATCATCTCGTTTATTTAATTCATCAGAAACTGCAACATCTCCAACCTTAGTTCTTATTACAGTTATATTTAAATCTTTTAAATATTCCTCAATAGCCATTGAAGCATCAACTGTGGTAATTATTGTTTTTGTTCCTGTTTTTTCAACAATATATCTTGAAAACACTGCTAATAATTTATCAAAATCTGTCAATCTCCCCTTTTCATCAATTGCTATCATTCTATCGGCATCACCATCGTGGGCAATTCCAATATATTTGTTATCTTTGTTATTTTTATTTTCATTTAATCCTTTAATCATGTGCATAGTATCTTTAAGATTTTTTTCATTTGGTTCGGGACTTCTTCCGACAAATCTTCCATCTATATGCCCATTTATAGATATTACATGAGCACCTACATCGGTAAATAAATATGGTGAAACTACACAACCAGCCGAATTTGCACAATCCACAATAACATTAAAATTTTTATTAATTTCTACATTATCTAATATAAAATCCGAATATTTTTTTAAAGCACTTTCATCAGTCCAAACTTTTTTAATAGAATTCCAACTAACTCGCTTTTGGTTTTTTTTATTATAAATGATATCCTCAATATTTTGCTCCTGCTCTGGTCTAAATGCCGTCCCATCTTTGTTAAATAACTTTATTCCATTGTATTCTGATGGATTATGTGATGCCGTAATCATAATCCCCATATCGTAATTTCTTGCACTATATCCAAGTGTGGGTGTTGGAACAATGCCTATATCAACTATTTCAGCTCCTCCATTCAACAATCCCGCGAATAATGAATTTCTAATTAAATCTCCTGTGGTTCGCGTATCTCTCCCAACTACAACATTCTTTGCTATTTGGGATACTGCAAATCCTACCTTATATGTTATTTCAGGGGTTAGATTTTTCATTCTTATGCCCGATGTTCCAAATAATTTCATATAATCACCAAAAATTATAAATGATATTAATTAGTAGTTTGTATTATGCTATCCGATATATTATATAATTTATCTTCAAATAATAAACATAAAGATAATATCATTTATTTTTCTAAAATACTTAATGAATGTTATAGAAATAATGATATATCTCAATATAAAGATTATTTTGAAAGTATTGGTATTGTTGAAAAAAATGATTTGCTATTATATGGAAAACATTATCCATTATTTAGGTCTTTATTGTATTTTAATGAAGTTCCATTATTTAAAAATGAATCCCAGTCAATTTTATTTTTAAAAAATAATAATTTTAATCCAAATGATAAATTGATAAATTTAAAAAAAGATGAAAAAAAGAAATTGGGAATGTTATTATTAAAAGAAATTGCCAAAAATATACCTGATGAATATATAAAATATGTTCCAAAATTGATATTTGGTAAATGCTATTATTTAGAAAAATACGATATGGAATTAAAGGAGTATATTTCAAAATTAAATGCACTTTATAAATTAAAAAAATATGATGAAATTGAAAAATGTATTGTTTATCAAAAATTGCCCGATGAAAAACTTGTAAATAAATATAAAATAAAATTGGCAAAATCCATAAAATTATTTAATATGGAATTAAATAATAGAAAAATAAGATATACTACTATTGAACATAATGGCAGGGAGCTCCCTTGTCAATATATTTATATAAAACAATCATTACTTGATAAAATAAAAGGCTGGGTTTTTGGTTCCATAGATGGACAACATTATCCTACACTTGTAAATATTGCATATTCCCATTCAAAAATAGATTTCCTAAAACCATTTTTTATATTGGTGGATAATGGCAACATTGGTGTTTTTGCAAGAGCTCCGAAACTTTTATATTTTAAGGACAACTTAACGCTAAACCATTTAAATTTAACTGGAAAACACACTTATTTTGGAACTTGGGATTATGAAATATTTGAAAAATTCATTCATAGTGAAAAATGATTTATACCTTTAAGGGAATATAATTTATTAAATGATTTATCAAATGATTAAAAGGGGTGCATCATGTTAAAAAATCACTTTAAAGAGTCAGTGGATGTAAAAATGAATTTCATAAATAAAAATGAAGAAAATTTAAAAAACTGTATTGAAATAATAAAAAATTGCCTAATAGATGGTAATAAAATATTAATATGTGGAAACGGAGGGAGTGCCGCAGATGCTCAGCACTTTGCCGCGGAAATTGTTGGTAGGTTTAAATTGGAAAGAAAGGGATTTCCAGCAGTAGCTCTTACAACAGATACTTCGATTTTAACCGCAATAGGAAATGATTATGGATTTGATAAAATATTTGAAAGACAGGTTGAAGCACTTGGTAAAGAGGGAGATATTTTGATTGGAATATCTACAAGTGGGAGCTCCGAGAATGTAATAAATGCAGTTAATAAGGCAAAAGAAATGGGAATTCATACTGTTGGATTGCTTGGAAAAGACGGAGGGAAGTTAAAGAACATTGTTGATTTTGCCCTAACTGTTGATTCAAACAATACTGCAAGAATACAGGAGTGTCATTTGACAATATATCATGTAATATGTGAAGAAGTTGAAAAAGAATTTATGTGAAACTATGATAATTACCAACAGAAACCTATTAAAAAATATTGTAGATGAATTAAGAAATCAAAATCTAAAAATTGTTTTTACAAATGGATGTTTTGATATACTTCATAAAGGGCATGTTGAGTATTTAAATCATGCCAAGAAATTTGGAGACATTTTAATAGTTGGTATTAACTCCGATAAATCGATAAAAAAAATAAAAGGAGATAAAAGACCAATTATTCCAGTGGAATCAAGAATCTATGTTCTAAATAATTTAAAATCCGTCGATTTTGTAGTTCTATTTGATGAAGATACTCCAATAAATTTAATAAAAATCATAAAACCAGAAGTTCATGTGAAAGGAGGGGACTACAACGAAGATGACTTGCCAGAATCAAAAATAATTAAAGAATATGGCGGGGAAGTAAAAATAATTCCATTGATTGAAGGATTTTCTACAACAAATGTAATTGAATGGGTTTTGAATAAATATAAATAAAATATAAATAAAATATAGATGAAAAAATAAATAACCAGTTCATTATTTTATTATTTATTTTTTATTATTATATTTATTTTTTTATTATTACTATTATTAATATTTATGAAGGGGAAAATATGATATGTGTTTTAGGAGATGTAATGCTTGATAAATACACCTATGGAAAGGTTGAAAGAATAAATCCAGAAGCCCCCGTTCCTGTGTTGAATATAGTTGAAGAGAAATACACACTTGGAGGGGCAGGAAATGTTGCAAACAATATCGCATCTTTGGATGAGGAGGTTATTTTATTAGGGGTATGTAATGAAAACGGCAATTTCGGAATGCAGATGGTTGAATTATGCAAAAAAAAGAATATAAAACACCATTTTATTACTGATGGACGACCTACAATTGTAAAGCATAGATTCGTCGCATTGGGGTATAATCAACAACTTTTAAGGGTGGATTATGAGGAAAAACATCCATTAGATTGTAATTATTCAAAGATGTTCGTTGATAAAATAGTAGAGCTCAACCCAAATATATTGATAATTTCAGATTATGCAAAAGGTATGATTACAGAAGATTTAATGGAGGACATAAAAAAACAATTTAAAGGCAGAATATTAATAGACCCGAAACCAGATAATATAGAGTTATATAAAAATGTATTTTTAATAAAACCAAATTTAAAAGAAGCATCTGGAATAGTTGGATGGGAAATAAAAAATAACGATAAAGATGTTGAAAAAGCAGGATTGGAGATTATAAGTAATTATAATGCAAATGTTGTAATTACGAGGAGTGAAAAAGGTTCAACACTAATTACACTTGACAACGAGATACACCACATTCCAACCGAGGCAAGGGAAATCCACGATGTTTCTGGTGCAGGAGATACATATATTGCTACACTTGGTTATGCTCTGGATAAAAACTATGATTTAGTCGATGCAGTTAAACTGGCAAATAGGGCGAGTTCAATAGTTGTTGGAAAAGTGGGAACTGCAACAGTTAGCTTGGAGGAGTTGTTTAATGAGATTAGGTAAAATATTGGTGAAAACATGAGCTCATATATATCAAATGACGAGTTATTGGACAGAATTCAAAAATTAGAAAAAGAAATAGAAAAACTAAAAGAAAGAAATAATGCAGAAACGAAAGAAATAATAATAAATACAGCACGGGAGGAGGTTAAATACCAATCATCAATAATAAAAAATGAAGTAAGGGATGAATTAAGAAAGGATTTGGCAACAAAAGAAGACATAATGCTTGCTGAGGAGCGACTGGAAAAAAAGATAGCATTACTTGAAAAAAAAGTGGATATGTCAAACCAAAAAATGGATTATTGGACAAAAATACTAATAATATTAATTATAATATCGCCATTTATTCCAGAAGCATTAAAAAGCATAGGATTAATATTGAGATGAAACAAATAGGGGATTATGGGAAATTATGACCAATAAAGCAATATTCCTTGATAGAGATGGAGTAATCAATAAGAGATTAATTGGAGATTATG
>OBLD01000016.1_pt1 | contig 21382 bp, 22 predicted proteins | sample 1496151 | NCBI WGS metagenome assembly OBLD01 (sample SAMEA2341967, study PRJEB22496) | metagenome
GGGTAGGGGTAGTGGGCTTGGCCACCCTTGTAGGGTTAAACCCTGCTAAAGAACCCCACGACTTCAGTCGTGGGAGTAGGTCAGTTATATTATAATTTTTATATTTTGTTGTTTTTAAGGGAGCTCCCAAATAAATCAATATGATTTCTGACATACTCCCACGATTAATTGAACAAAATCCTTCGGATTTTGTAGTATTTCCGAGCGTAAGCGAAGGAAAATTTAAAATTGCTTCGCAATTTTACAATCGCAACAAAGTTGCGGAGTCGTAGCGAAGCGGAGAGCTATAAATTCCGAAGGAATTTATTTAATCGTGGGATTCTCGCTTACAGTAGTAAGCGAGCAACGAAATTATGAAGCGATTTCGTCTAATTTTAGTAGGGCTTAACCCTCGCGGGTTGCCAAGCCCACTACCCCTATCTCCGTTTAGGAGATTCAGGGCTACGCTACATGAAAATACTTTTTTCAAAATATTCAAAGCAGCATTCACATCAGCATTCAAAACCATACCACACTCACTACAAACATACAAACCCCTATACTTCCTATTACTCTTTTTAACTACACCACAATTACTACAAGTTTGAGAAGTATAAGATTCATTAACCTGTTCTACTGTTATTCCCTTTTCTACTGCTTTATACATTATCATACTTACTAACCTACCAAAAGGTATCTTGTGTAGTTTCTCGTTGTTCTTTCTACCAATATCAATACTTGAAATACCTTTGTTTAATTCACCAATTACAATCCTTGAAACTTTATTATCTACTGCAAAATCGATAATCATTTTACTTATTTTATGTAGATAATCCTTAGCATAATTTTTTCTCTTATTGTTGGGCGTGATAATTGTTTATTATCCTTTAACTCTTACTTTGTTGAAGCAATAAATAATATTACCGATAAATATGCTCAATATGGTAAAAGGTTGCATCTTCTTAATTTATGTGGGGATTGTCAAAAATTAATTAAAAAGGCATATAATATTGTGGAAGTAAGCGTTCTTGATAATTTGATATGGCATGTTGCAGATGATAAATTAGACAGTTAATTATACTAATTATATGGTCTTATTTGAGAAGCATTAGGAAATAAATAAGAAAATATAGTTAATCGACAATAACTGTCATTTAAATGTTCAAAACATATAATCAATACATAATCAAATAATGTGTAATCTGTTTAGATGCGGGAGCGATTTACCTACTTTACGATTTAATTAAATGCAAATGTTCGTCGATTTACCATAAATAGGAAGTAAATATATATCAAATTAGAATTATCCAAATCTACCAATCTTCATCATCTTCATCTTCATCATCAGAGCTTTCATCTTCAAATAGATAGTCATCATCTTCATCATCGATGTCCTCTTTCTCTTTTTCTTTCTTCTTATTTATTACATGCTTTCCAACGATTATAGCACCAACAAGTGTTATAAATCCAATTGCACCCAAGAGCATTGGAATTATATTTCCAGTAGCATTATTGTATTTATTAATAGCATCGGATTGCACCTCATCAGCCATTTGTTTTGCACCATCATAATCGGCTAAATTAAACAGGTGTTTGGATTCTTCCAATTTATTTAATTCATTGGTAAAATCAATAGATACTATCCATATATTCAATATATTTTCCTGTTTATGGTTGGCGATATAATCATTTGCACTATTGACTGAGGTTTCTGCACTATTGATTTTGGATAAGTATTTATCGGCTTTGTTTTTTGATAGAATATAATCTCCGCTTTTATGGATATTCACTATTTCTTCATATTTTTTGAGAGCATTATCTATGTTCCACCCATTCTCCTTCAAGGTATTTAGTTTATTATTTAGTGAATTCAAGGAGTTCTTTGAATAATCATATTTTCTTTTAATCTCATCAACAGTGGTTTTAACATTTTCACATTTAGTTGGAATTATATCATATTTTCCGTTATTAAATGTGCTTTTGACTTTATTTAATTCTTGTTCTGCATCAGTTAATACTATGCCTTCACTGTTATTTCTTAAGTCTTTCATATGCTCTTCTGCATCAGATATGGATTTTTTTGCATTTTTCCAGTTACTTTCTAGTGTGCTTAAATCATTATATGCTTCGTCCGTAAGATTTTCTGCATCATTGAAATATCCATTATTGCATTTTTCTTCTGCATCATCTATATTAGTTTGGATACTAAGCGGGATAATTACCCTTAGGTTAATTAATCTGTTATAGTATTTTCTAGCACTGTCTATTGAACTGAGGACACTATTTTTTCTAGATTTATACCAGTTTATTGTATTTTTCAGCTCACTTTCTGCATTTTCAGCATGGGTTTCGGCACTTTCAAAATCTTCTTTATTATATTTTTCTTTTGCTGAATCATATTCTTCGAGTGCTTTATCATATCTATCCTTGGCGTCCTTCCTGTCTATATTTTTATAATCATGCACAGCGGTGTTCAACTTATCTTTTACATCTTTAATATATTCCTTTGCATCTTTTCCCTGATTTTCTATCGTTTTTAATTTTGAATTTGCATTATCTACTGCGTCTTCAGCTCCGCTTATATCGTTATTATCGACTTTGTTTTTAGCATCGCTTATATATTTGTCAATACTATTAATTTTAGGGTGGAGCTCCAACGAACTATCAGACAATTCGCTTTCCAAATCTTCTATATCTTCTTCCAATTTTTCAATATCGTCAATTACGGATATGGTTCTTTTAACACCCGAGTATGCTGAGTTCGCATAATCTTCTGCATCATCATAATACCCGCTGTTAAATTTTGATTTTGCCGTGCTTAACGATGATTCGTATGAATATATGTTGGCACCATAGTTAGTATAATGAATTCCATTTTCTGTTTTTCCATTGTTATATTTGTAGATGATGGCTTCTGCATTTTTGATGTTATTCCATGTGTCGTATATTTGGTCTCCTTTATTCTTTGCATAATCACAATATTTAATTGCATTATCGTAGTCATTATTATTATAGTATGTCTTAGCCTTAGATATTAAATCATACGCATCATTCATAGCACTTATATAATAACTGTCGGAATACTTATTTTTCAGTGAATCAAGATAACTTTCAGTTTCAGATATTTTATTTTTTGCTTCAATTTCTTTTGAACTGTTTAAAGTGATGGATTTACTCACTGTATCATTAGGATGGAGGAGTATGTTTTCGGAATATGATTCATATCCGTCCAATGTTAAGTTTAATTCAATAGTGGTGTCTGCTGATATATTAAAAGATATTGAGTTTGTAGTATTGCCATTAGGCTGTCCATTTATATAAATGGTGGCTCCCTGCGGATTTGAATCAATATTTAATATTGTGGTGGCTGATATTGTAGTTATACATAACAATAAGATTGTTAAATTGACTAATTTTTTAATCATGGTTTCTCTCCGATATAATAATATAAATTTGGATATTTAGTTTAAATAATATTAAATAATAATATATAAAATAAATAATAATATATATAATTTAACATTAAATAATTTAATTAATGTATGGGTGAGGATATGCTGTCATTAAATAACTTAAAATATATAATAACAGGTCTTGCTACTGCAGGCATTCTATATAGTATATTGTTTAACACATTTGGAATGTATTTTGCTGTTAATAGTTCTTTTGCACCGTATGTAGTGTTGCTGTTTGGAATCTCGTTTGGTGCATTGCTAAGTAGAATATTGTTAAAGAAAAAAGTTAATGACTCTTTTTGGTTGTTAGGGCTGTCTTCTTTTGTGTTTTCCATTATATCAATATACTCTCTTGACATAGGATATTATGTCGGTTATCTTATATTGGGTTTGATAATTGGGATATTGGTTTTAATCATTGGAAAAATAGATATGAAGAAAAAAATATCGGATAGAAAATTAAGGTCTAAACATTATGGATACCTAAGACATATACCAATAATTAGTTTGTTTATAACGGGGTTTGCGTTATTGCCGTTATTTATAATTGGAACAGGGCATACAAATGAGCAGACTCTAGCCACAGTATATTGTATAGCCATATGCCTTGCAGGATATTTATATGGACCAAAAGACCCGCAAAAATCATTTAATGTTTTATTCTTGGGACATCGTTCATCAGGCAAAACTGTTTTAGCAATCGGGCTTAATAAAATAATAACCAGCGTATTTGGAGGGTCTCCAAAAAATCCTGTGGATATGTGGGTGGATAATATTCAAACTATGAATGAGCTCCGTGCGAGTTTTGATAGTGAGGGGTATGAGGGTATTGAATCCACATTTATATTTGGAATACATCCACTTAAAATAAGAGCGAATATGCCAAAATCTTTGAAAAATAGTGGTGTATCGGAAATAGTGCTTGAATTGGTAGATTATAGGGGCGAACATCTTAATAACATTGCAGAATTGTCTAAAAACCCGGGTAAATTGGAAGAAAGATTAAATGAACTAAGGGAAGAATTAAATGGAGAAACTAATAAAACTATCAATAATATAATATCAGATTTGAAGTCGGGGAAATTTAGGAGATTTACAAAATACATGTCAAAAGATAAATGGAAATCGGTAGATGTAAATTTAGTAGGTCCATTATATCTATTATCACGAATAAAGTCATCAAATAGTTTAATATTTTTAGTAGATGGAAAAAAGCTACTGGACTATTTAGTGGATAGAAATCCTACTTTAAGTATTATACGGGACAGTGATAAGGAGTTTTACGAAAAGATAAAATCTGAAAAAACTGTGGAGCAGAATATATTGAAAGATTTAAGTAATTATGCTACAATTATAAGTTCCCTCGAAAAAAAACTTGAAAGAAAAAAAGTATTTTTTGTAATTACTAAATCAGATGTTATTGCAGATGCATTTCAAAGGGCATCGGAATTATTGGATGAAGACGAGGATATTATCGATTATGAGGATATCAAAGACGGTATTGTAGAATCATTATTAACCGATACCACCATGAAAGCTATCTGTAATGATGTGTTTGGTGCAAATATCGATAAAAAAGAGATTAAAAATCAAATATGCATGGTGAGTGTTAGACCTAATGAGGAACCCAATGGTATTAAGGATTTAATAGATGGTGTGCTAAAAAGGTGATATAATGCAAAATTTAATGAATAATTTTTTGAATGGGTATATTTTCGGGGCGGTTATTATATCTCTATATATATTGTCAATATATTTTGGAAATTATTTAAAATGTAAAGAATTGTTTGACAAAACCTACATTTCTTTAATATTTTCTATATTATTGGTTGGAATGGGGATAATTACTGGAGCGTTATCATCGGGGGAAACTTCAAATTCATGGATGTCAATAGCAACGATAGGTATATTCTGTGGCATATCGCTAGGGATTGGATACCCATATACAAAATTAAAGAATTTAATAATTTCCTTAATGGTTTTATGGACAGTTGTTGGATATGTATTTATGGGAGGAATCTATGGGGCGGTCGTGGGCATTCTTATGGGCATATTATCATTAATAATAGGTATTATCCCAATGTTTTGCATGTGTAAAATAATTATCTCGACCATACTTGTTCCCAAGGCAGATGGGAAATGTAATAAAGGACTTGATTTGATAGAAAACGGAAAATTTGATGAGGGCATAATTGAATTAGTTAAGGCGTTGTATTTATTAAAAAATTACAATGACGAATCAAAACCGTACGATGAAAATTTAGCCGAAAAGATATTCCTCCTTACGGAAAATATTGAGGATATTAACAAAGTTGGAAAAGATGTTTTTAAAGTTAGGAGTTTAAAAAATAAATATCTTTTTCTGGGTCCTCGTTCATCGGGTAAAACCGTTCTTGCCATTGGTTTATATAATATAATTACAAGGGTGTTCGGAGGGTCTGCAAAAGGTCCTGTTGATTTGTGGGCTACTGAAAATATCCCTTCTTTAATGGATTTACACTCTGAATTTGAGGGGGGAGGATATAACAATATAGGTTCTACATTAATATTTGCGGTTCATTATTTGATAATTAGAAAATTGCCCAATACGCTAAAAAAATATGGAATATCTGAAGCAATTATGGAACTTGTGGATTATAGGGGAGAGTATATTGAGACAGTATCTAATTTAATTAAAAATAGGTCTAAACTTGAACAATATTTGATGAATTTAGAAGATGAATTAATAGACAACAATATTGAAGAAAGTATTGTGCATTTAATAATTGACGATTTGAAAAATTACAAATTTAAAGATTTTGAAAATTACCTTCCAAGAGAGGTATGGAAAAAACTGGATGTAAATTTAGTGGGTCCATTATACCTATTATCGCGAATAAAGTCATCAAATAGTTTAATATTTTTGGTAGATGGAAAAAAGCTACTGGATTATTTAGTGGATAGAAATCCTACTTTAAATACCATACGAGATAGTGATAAGGAGTTTTACGAAAAGATAAAATCTGAAAAAACTGTGGAGCAGAATATATTGAAAGATTTAAGTAATTATGCTACAATTGTGAGTTGTTTGGATGATGACCAGAAAATATTTTTTGCAATTACTAAATCAGATGTTATTGCAGATGCATTCCAAAGAGCGATGGAGCTCCCCGGAGAATTCAATAATGAGAATGAAAATGAAGATATTGTTGATTATGAAGATATCAAAGATTCGGTAATAAACACACTATTAGAAAATCCAACAATGAACGCCATAATTAATGACAAGTTTGGTGCAAATATCGATAAAGAAGAGATTAAAAATCAAATATATGTGGTGAGTGTTAGACCTAATGAAGAGCCCAAGGGCATTGTAGAATTAATCAATGGAGTATTATCGAGGTGATTTTTATGGATGTTGGAATTTATTCATCAGAGGGTTATTTTGAAAATGGAATAGATTTGGGGTTGAGTAGGGATTTTGTTGATTCTTGTGATGGAGTCTGGTGGAGGGTTAGATTTGATAATAAAGGCATACTCGTTTCTGGTTTTTTTTGGGCGGTAAAACCAAATAGGGAAGGAAGATGGGAACGGGTCGTAGTATGTAGTAGAATGCCTTATTCATATAATGATACACTTGTGGATTTATTATGTGAATTCTTTGAATCTGCAAGAAGAGAATTGAATAGATATGGGTATATTAATAAAATAGACAATATAACCGAACTTGATGAGAATAGGGATATTTCATCAAATATAATATACAAAATGATTACATCTAAGCGAAAAGGTTTTGATATATTAGTAAATCTTCAAAAATCCATAAGCATTACGAGCAGTGAAAAAGAGCCAACTACAACTGAAAAAATAAGTTATGGATATTATGTGCTGTGGATATTCGAACATTTAAAAGGTTTTTTAAAAAGATATAATATTGATATTGCACTTAGTAAAATGAAGATATCCAATAGTATCAATTTTAATGAGCAAACAGGCAATAAATTAGAGGATTTAGTTAGAAAAAAAGCAATATATGGGGAAGAATATTTAAGGATACTCCATAAATATTATGGTAAATCATTAAACTGTGAATTTGGGGATTTAGACGATGAAGTATGGAAATATTTAATATGGTCATACATTAAAAATGGAAAATTTAATAAATTATTGAAAAAATATGAAAATAACCCCGAGAAATTGGCAAAAATATGTTATGCTCTTGGTCGTTTAAATAATGATAATGGTTTTAAGATTGGTGGCGAATCAGAAATATTAAAAAGCAATAATTTACATGTTTTATTATATGCATTTAAATCTAAACTAATAAAATCAAAAAAATATAATTATTATATTGGAATTGGATTGCAAAATATTTACAATTTATGCGACACTAACGAACGAGAAAATACCCTTAATGAAATATTCCATAAAAAAATATGGGATATATCATTAAAAAATAAAGCCAGTAAATTAATTAATAATCCTGCTTTATTGAACCAAATTCACAATGATACCAATGTAATTACTAAAATAAAGAATAAATTTAATGAGTTAAATAAGGAGGTGAATAATTCACTTGGTATGGATATTATTGAGTTGGTATTAATAGTTTTAGCAATATTAATTATTGGTTATTTAGTAATGGAGTATGGACATATGATAGTGAATTGGATTAATGAACATATTATTGACCCAATAACTAATTCCATTAATGGAGCAGTAGATTGGATTAAGCATCATATCCCATCATCCAATCATCAGTCTTCTGTCGGAGGGAACAATATCACCAATAATACAACCAATGTATCAACAACAGCAAATCAATCCACACACATAATTAATCATAACAATACTTAATATTCAAGGTTTTCCAAAAATCACCAATGATTCGTGCAATTTCGATAATTACACAAAAAATACTTCCATAAATAAGGGGGACATTATGAAAAAAACATACAGAGAAGGACGGAACTATGAAAAAGGAAAGGATTATCATAATGCAATTAGATGTTATGAAAAAGCCCTAAAAAAATGTAGCGATTATCCAGAATATTGGGAGAAAATACTTCTCAGATTAGCCACATTATATCACAAAACAAATCAAAATGACAGTGCCAAGGATTATTTAAATAAATTGTTCATACGATATCCATATCACCAAAAGGGAAATTTCTTAATGGGAAAGATATCACTTAACGAGGGAGATGTTAAAAAGGCATTATATTATTTCAAACGGTCAAAGCAGTATTCTTCCCCACTTATTTTAGATAAAATAAATAGGGATTTGGAAAAGTTAAAAGATGATATTATAGAATGGAATAATACTCCAAATGTGCATTTTAACAGAAACATACTCACCCAAAAATGGACATCTAATTCAATTACAATAGTTAATAATTTGGATTATTACATAGAAGTTAAAAAGATTGACTTCAATAATCGAGATATTGAAGTTAGGAATTTAAATCATAATAAAACCATAGCTCCAAAATCAAATATAAGATTGAATTACGAGGCAAAAGTAAATGAAGAAACCATGGATGAGCTTTTAACTGACATAGCCGTATCATATTGTATTGAAGGGTTTGATGCATTAACTTATTCAGAATCTTATAATGTGCAGTTTAACATTGCCGAAAGACTATTTGGGGATAATTATCAAATCATAGGGAAACCAATCGGAAGCGGTAGTTTTGCAGATGTCTATCGTGCAAGAAATATTGAGACCAATAAACTTGTAGCGTTAAAAGTTTTTAGAAGTTTAAATGACATAAACATATTCAAGAGGGAAATAAAAAATTGGAAGCGACTTGAAAGTCCATATATTGTTCAACTGTATGGGCATGGGGAAGCTCCAAACCCATATATCGAAATGGAACTTTGCGAAACTTGCTTAAAAAAAGAACTTAACTTTAATAGTCCCATTGATTTAATAACTGGATTAAAGTATATGATTCGGATATTGGAGGGATTGAGAGATGCTCACAATAAAGGTATTATTCATAGAGATTTAAAACCAGATAACATACTGATAGAGTCGGGAGTTATAAAGATAACGGACTGGGGACTTAGTAAGGCAAAAGATTCATCCACAGAAAGTGTAGCAGGATTTAAAGGAACTCCTCAATATGCACCTTATGAACAATATTCTGGTAAGCAGATATCTACCAAATCAGATATATGGTCTTTTGGAGTAATATCTTATGAAATACTAACTGGTAAAAATCCGTTTTCTGGGCGGTCTTTTGAAGAAATTACTAAAAAAATCATAGATTTGGACATGCTCCCACCAATTGAGATTAACAAGGATATACCTGAGGAGGTTAGTGGGATAATCTTAAAGTGCATTAACAAAAAGCCAAACAATAGACCTTCTGCGAATAGGATAATAAATGATTTAAAGGATATTTTAAGGAGCGGTTATTTAACTGGAACTAAAACAATGTATGAGTCAGAAACAAGGCAATCATCAAGGATAATATATTTAGCTGAACTGGTTGAATTACATCTTCTTTTAAATAACACTGAAGAATTGTATTCAAATATTATTAGAATAAAAAAATATGTCGAAAAGGATTCTGTGATGCTTAGTGAAATTGATAAAGTATGTAAAGCACTTGAATATCGGATTAAAAACAATGTAAATTCAATTCCAAGAGAGTTGGCATTAGAAATCTCTAAAATAATTAACAACTTCAAAGTTGAAAATTATAATTATTGAGGTGGAATCATGATTAAAAAATTAATTCCCCTATGTATTTTTTTTGGTTTGATATGTTTTAGCGTATTGGGCGGTAGTCCAAATGACTCACAGATTAATATTACGAATACTTCTGGCAATACAACCAACAATACTATAACAAATAATACAGTCAATGGCACGGCTATCTCTACATCTACGGAGGACACCTCCAATTTAACCTATGGAGTTGCAGGATTAATTTTACTAATAATTATATTGATTATGTTGGCAATATATAGTATGAAAATAAAAGATAAAGATAAATTAAAAACTGCAATGAATAATACCGACGATTATATGGGCAATTGTAATTATATTAATACTGCTTCATCAAAACACGATATTTATGATAATACAGACATGGAGCTCCCAAAAGCAAAAAAACCTAGATGCCATATGAAGACTAATACACATAAGGAGGATATAATAAATAACATTGAAAGCAACAATATGAATTATAGTTTAAAAAGTAGCGATGATACATTAGATAAATCCTGCGATATTCCATTGAATACAAATAAATCATATAATATATTTTCAAATTCAAATCAAAAAGACAATATAAACAAAGATAGCAATACATACGATAACGGCATTAAACAAACAAAATCCACAGATGCAATTGTCCATTCAACTTCAACTTTATTACCATACAAATATGGCGATAAAGCAAAAATAATTGAAATTAAAAACGCTTTCGGAATTTCACATGTGGGAAATAAAAAACATAATGAAGACAATATCTTAATCAAAAAAATAAAAGATATCTACTTGTTAGCAGTTGCTGACGGTGTTGGAGGACATGAAGGGGGGGAATTAGCATCTAAACTTGCAGTTGATATATTAAATGAGGCTGTTAAAAGTAGTTATGATGAAAGTTATTCCATAGGTGGGTTGGCAGACTTGTTGAAAATGGCTCATGAAAAGGCACATTACGAAATAATAGAAAAATCAAAAGAAATTAATAAAAAAGGCATGGCTACAACATTAGTATCTGCTATAATTAAAGACAATTACTGTGTTATTGCAAACACGGGAGATAGTAGGGCATATATAATAAAAGAAAATGGAAAAATCACCCGTAAAACCAAAGACCATTCCTTAGTTCAAATACTATTGGACAACGGAGAAATCTCGGAAGAAGGGGCTAAAAATCACCCCCTGAAAAATACGGTTATTTCTACAATAGGCGGGAGTGAGTTCAAAGTAGATATTTATAAAGAAAACATGGAAGAAGGAGATATTTTACTAATGAGCTCCGATGGTCTCCATGATTATATGTCTGATGATGAAATAAAAACAGTAATAAAAACGGTTTGTATTAATAACAAGCCTGAAAATATCGTTGAAGAGTTGCTAAATAGAGTATTGGATAAAACTAATGATAATGTATCAATTATTATATATAAATTTTAGACTAATCAGGGAGCTCCCAACATTCATTATAATTTATAATGTATCGTGTAGGAGCTCCCAATTTTTTATATATTTATCTCTGCTCAATAATTCCCTTACCTTCTTCAATTTTTTAGTATTTAAAGAATATGTTATGACTCACACTAAATAATGAAAATAAAAATAATATTTAATATATGATAATAACAATATAATATAAAACCATTAACAAAAAATAATGGCAATAAAAAAAGTAATGAACATAGTAATAAAGTGACAATAATGAGTTTAAAAGGTATATTATCACACATTAGATTGGAAAACTTAGATATTAGATATATATTACGGGGGCTTATAGATGGGTCTCTGTCCTCATTAGGAGTAGTAATTGGAGCAAGTGGTGGAGATATATCTATAATCATAGCTGCGGGAGTTGGTGGTGGTGTGGCAAATGGAATATCCAATATATTGGGAGCTTTAACGGCTGAACGGGCAGTATTGGAAGGAAAGAGGGCATATCAGGAAAAAGTATTATTACAAAATGAAGGTTCATTGAAAAAATCTTCATTTTATCAAAAAGCAATAGACAAAACAGCAGTAAGTGGTATGCAAGACGGATTTGCAACGGCATTTGGTTCAATTATACCTGTTATGCCGTTTTTATTTCTTGAAAAAAGCATAGCTATAATAGTATCCATTGTAATTACTTTATTTATTCTGTTTGCTCTCGGGGTATTTATTGGAAAAATATCCCACGAAAACCTAAAAATAGCAGGATTAAAGATGGTAATTGGTGGTGTAATAGTTGCCATAATATCTTTTGCGATTGAACGAGTTATTTAGGGATATTAATGAATAAAATTGACTTACTAAACATATTAAAAAAACGAAGCAATGATTTCGGAGTTTATGAATTAATGAATGTTCGGGTATTTTTAGAAAAAGATATGTGCCATGTTCCTAAGGAATATCGGAGACATTATATTAATTCTTACATTGGATATTATTCTAAGGTATTGAATAATTTGAAATCCTCAAACACAAGTCGCTATATTGGGGATAAATGTAGCGATATTGATGAGAAAAAATACAATAAATTAATGGAAAGGATAGACTATCTAAAACAAGAGATTAATGAGGGGAGCTCCTTTATAAAATTATCAAAAATAGTAGTTCCTTATTTAGTTTTTATTGTGGAAATGCCACTGCATCCTGTTGGAATGAAATTTCCCGGCGGAAATCTCGTAATTAAAAGAAATGGTAATTATTATTGTCCTGTGAAAGATAAGCAAGACAATGAATATTCTTTATGTGAATTTTGTATTTGTATGGATTATAATGAGTTGGATAAAAAATAATTAATAATTAATAATAAATAATTAGTAATAACATTTTTATATTTTTTATTTTTATTCTGTATTTATATTTTACATTTTCCCCGGACATTCAATACCTAATAAGTCAAGTGCATTTTCAATAATTGTCTTTGTGCATCTTACCAACTCCAACCGTGAAAATACGATATTTTTATTTTCTTCTTTGAATATTGGACAGTTTGCATAATATCTATTAAATGTTTGAGCAACATCTAACACATAAGTAGCCATTATTTGAGGTTTTTTAGCATCGGCTGATTTTTCAACTATTTTTGGGAATTTTAACAAAGTTTTTACTAACAATTTCTCGTTTTCATTTAAATCATATTCAAATAATTCAGATATATCAATAGGTTTATTTTCATTTATTGAATTTTCTTTTTCAAGTATTCTACAACATCGAGCATGAGCATATTGAATTACAGGAGCTCCAACTTTTTCAAAGTCAAGGGCATCGTCCCATCTAAATACCATAGCTTTATCTGGCGATATTCTAACTATGTTATATCTCACAGCACCAACGGCTATTTTATGGGCAATGTTGTTTATTTCCTCTTCTTCTTTTGCTATGTTTCTCTTTTTAATTTCTTCTACTGCCCTGTTTTTAGCTTCCTCATACAATTCGTCAATGCTGATAAATGTTCCCCTTCTGGTGCTCATAGAACCTTCTGGAAGTGATATAAATTCATAAAATACTACTTCTGGCGTATTGTATCCCAATAATTTTAAACTGGCATTTACCATCTCTGCTGTCAATTTGTGGTCTGCTCCAAGAATATTAATTCCGATATCGCAATTTTTCATTTTGTCAATGTGATATGCAATGTCCCGCGTAGAGTATAAACTGGTGCCGTTTAATCTTGCTAATACTAATTTTTTCCCTATTCCGAATTCCGAAAGGTCTAATCTATATACTTCATCTTTTTCAACTTTTCCAGTATCTTTTAATGTTTGTATTACTTCCTGCACCATTCCATTTTTAACATAGGAGCTCTCCCATACAAATTTATCGTGGTGTATATTTAAATTATTAAGAGTTTCTTTAAATCCGCGTAGAGCATAATTTACGGCATAATTAAATTTGTTTGTTAGTTCGTTTTCTTCTCCTTTTTCAGAAGATTCTTCATATTTTTTCATTAATTTTAATATTTCTTCTTCCTGCTCTGGATTTTCATTTAATAACTGATTTGCCTTAAAATAAACTTCCCCTATGGCATGGTCTGGTTTTTGCTGTTTATTTAATTCAAATTTATCCAATCCATAAACCACTATTGCCTCCTGTCTTCCCATATCATTTACATAATATTGAGCCTCAACATCATATCCTGCAAATTCCACAATTCTTTTTAAGCTGTCTCCAACAATGGCATTTCTACTGTGTCCTATGTGGAGTGGTCCGTTTGGGTTAGCCGAGGTATGTTCAATTATGATTTTTTTATTTTTAGGAGCTCCCTGCCCAAATTTATCTTTTTTAGATGATATTGTATTTACTCCTGATTTAGAATATAAATTATAATCTATAAAGAAATTAATATATCCATTTACCGCCTTTATTTCCTTTATTCCTTCGATATTTTCGGAAATTAATAAATTTGTCAATTCTTCGGCTATAACCATGGGGGATTTTTTTAATAGTTTTGCTAATTTAAAGGATATATTTGTAGAATAATCTCCCAAACTTATTGATGGAGGTTCTTCTAATCTTATGGTTTCGTCATAAGGAATTTCTGTTAATTCTTCTATTTTTTTGATTAATATATTTGTTATGTTTTGCTCCATTATTATCGCCAATATTTATTTTATCATTTCTATTGTATTATTTGTATTACTATTATTGTTTATCTATATTATAATATTATTGCTACAATTAGGAATTATTACTACAAGGAGCTCCCGAACATATTATAATATGTGGTGTAATATAACATTATAATCGAAACATATATATAGTAAATGGAAAGTATATTGGTAAGAAATTATAATGTAGATGAAACACGGGTGTTATATTCTATAATTGGTATGTAATTATATGATAGAATATAATATGAAACATAATGAAAAATAAATAAAATAAATATGATATAGATGAATATTAATAAATGTAGGATATGAATTTATACATAAATACCAAATACTATTAATATGATATATTATTAATATGACATAATATAATGTATGTTTTAATATGATATTGTAATATGATATCTATTAGATAGATGTAGATGGGCAGAGATAGTCTAGCTCGGTAAGGCGTGGGACTGGAAATCCCATGGGGCTTTGCTCCGCGGGGGTTCAAATCCCCCTCTCTGCGTTTTTTTATTTTTTTATTATATATTAACGATATTGGCACATATGAACCAAATATATTTTAAAATATATGTGCTTAAAACACGATTATCTCACGGAGGTGCAGAAATTGACCCAACCAGAATTCAGACACAGAATTAGAGTATCAAGAACAGACATAACTGGTGAGTTTCCATTAGAATATGCTTTACAAGATATTAAAGGTATTGGTAAAGCTATGGCTAAAGCTATATTGAGAATAACAAAATTAGATGGAAAACAACAAGCTGGACATATGTCAGATGAAGATGTTAAAAAAATAGAAGATATTTTAAATGAACCTGCAAAACACGGAATCCCATCATGGATGTTCAACAGAAAGAACGATGTATATTCGGGATTAAACAAACACTTAATTGAATCAGACTTAACAATGGCTGTTCAAGAAGACATCGCTACAATGAAAAAGATAAGATGTTATAGAGGAATTAGGCATGAATTAGGATTGCCATGTAGAGGACAAAGAACAAGAGGTTCATTTAGAAAAGGTTCTCTTGTAGGAGTTAGGAAGAAGAGAAAATAATTAAAAAATAAGTATTGATATATATCAATATTAGTAATAATATACCATATACTCTATAATATATACATATACTATATCGGTGAAAAAATGGGAGATCCAAGAAGGTTAAGCAAAACATACGACACACCTAACCACCCATGGATTGGAGAGAGAATCAAGCAAGAAAGAGAGCTCTCCAATAAATATGGTTTGTCAAACAAAAAAGAAATCTGGAAAATGGAAACTAGATTGAGAACATTCAGAAGACAGGCAAGAAAGTTAATCAGCGATACCTCAGCTCAAGGGGAAAAAGAAGCTGTTCAATTATTCGGTATCTTAAATAGATACGGTATTTTATTAAAAGAAGATGCTACCTTGGATGATGTTTTGTCTTTGAATGTAGAAAGTATCTTAGAAAGAAGATTACAAACATTAGTGTTTAGAAAAGGATTGGCTAACACGCCAAAACAAGCAAGACAATTTATTGTTCATGGTCATATTTCAGTAAATGGAAAGAGAATAAATGCACCAAGTTATCTTGTTCCTATGGTTGAGGAAGATGCTATATCATATATGCCAAATTCCCCAATGGCATCTGAAAGTCATCCAGAAAGAACAGATTTAGTAAAGGACGCAGAATAATTAATAATAATTAATAATTTAAAATATATTTTATATATTATTAAGGTGATTTAATGAGTGAAAAATGGGGCGTAATTCATATTTATGCGTCATACAACAACACAATCATCCATGTCACTGACATAACTGGGGCAGAAACAATTGCTAAGATATCTGGTGGTATGATTGTGAAAAACCAGAAGGATGAATCTTCCCCTTATGCAGCTATGCAGGGAGCATTTAAAATAGCAGATATGATAAGAGAAAAAGGTATTGATAAAGTTCATATCAAGGTAAGAGCAACAGGCGGTAGTAAATCAAAAAATCCGGGTCCAGGAGCTCAGGCAGCTATTAGAGCATTAGCAAGAGCAGGAATTAAAATTGGAAGAATAGAGGATGCTACGCCAATACCTCATGATGGAACAACACCTAAAAAAGGAAATAGATAATAGTAGAAATATAGAAATATCATATATGTATATTATGTTATATGTATAAATATTTCTATTACATTGGTGGTATGTTTGATTAAAAACATTCAAAAAGAAAAAACTAAAATTGGAGAAGCCCTTAGGTTTAACTTTGAGGGAGCTCCCATTTCCTTTTATAGTGCATTAAGAAGAATTATGGTTTCAGGTGTTCCTACCTATGCCATTGAAAATGTATATTTTTATGAGAATTCTTCCTCAATGTATGATGAAATATTAGCACATAGATTAGCACTAATACCTATAACTGGGAAGCCAGTAATTAGTGATGAAGTTGTGCGATTTTCAATTATGAAGGAAGGTCCTTGCACAGTTTATTCTGGGGATTTGGAATCCGAATCTGATAGTGTGGTTGCTTTTGAGAATATTCCAATAGTAAAATTAAAAAAAGGACAAAAATTAGAATTGGAATGTGAGGCACTTGTAGGAGTGGGAAGGAATCATGCAAAATGGCAACCATGCAATGCAAGTTATAAATTGATAAAGGATAATGAAGTGGAATTTTTAGTAGAATCCCACGGACAGATGGATTCTGAGGATATTTTAATATCTGCAATAGAGGTATTAAAAAATAAAGCTGAAAAATTCTTATATGAATTGGAAAGCTATGAAGTAAATAAAGCTGAATAAGCGGTATTAATACCAGATTTATAAATTATTTATAAATATTTATTTTATATTATATGCATAAAAAACGGTGAAAATATGAGGAAATTAAAGTCAACCAATCCGCAACTTGTTGAATTGGTTCAAGACCTTAAAGTGGAGTCATATAAAAACGATGTGAAAATCTGGAAGGACCTTGCTAAAAGATTGTCAAAACCTTCAAGAATTATATCCGAAGTAAATGTTAGTAAATTAAACAGATACACGGAAGAAAATCATGTTGTTGTGGTTCCGGGGAAAGTTTTGGGGTCTGGAAAATTAGCACATAAAATAACAGTTGCAGCATTTTCCTTTTCAGAAGGTGCTAAAAAGGCAGTAGAAGAAGCTGGCGGAAGATGTATTACAATTAAAGAATTAATTAATGAAAATCCAAAGGGTTCTTTGGTAAAAATAATGGCATAATTGGTGAATGATATGACAGTTGTTATCGATGCAGAAAATGCTGTTGTTGGAAGATTGGCATCACGAGTGGCAAAACTTGCACTAATGGGCGAGGATGTTTTAGTTGTGAATGCTGAGAAAGCAATAATGACAGGAAATAAAGAGTTTATATTCGCAAAATACACTCAACTAAGAAATAGAAAAAGTATTTCAAATCCAAGAGATATGGGTCCAAAATATCCAAGAAGACCTGACGATATAGTTAGAAGGATAATCAGAGGAATGGTTCCATACAAAAAGCCGAGAGGAGCAGAGGCATTTAGAAAAATTAAAGTTATGGTAGGAGCTCCTGAAAACACAAACCCAGATATTGTATTAAGCGACATGCCTAACACAAATAAATACATAACAGTAGGAGAACTCAGCAAACACTTAGGAGCTAAGTTCTAAAAAAGTAGGGTGATTATGTGAAAGTAGTTCATACAGTAGGTAAAAGAAAAACAGCTATTGCAAGAGCAACAGCAAAAGAAGGAAAAGGAAGAATTAGAATCAACAAAAAGCCAATTGAAATAGTTGAGCCAAAATACATCAATGCAAAATTAATGGAACCAATTATATTGGCTGGAGATGCTGTTGATGGAATTGACATAGACATTACCGTAAATGGCGGTGGAATTGTTGGTCAAATGGATGCAGCAAGAACCGCATTAGGTAAGGCAATTGTAGAATTTACAGGAGACATGGAATTAAAGGACAGATTCGTACATTATGATAGAACTATCTTAATTAGTGACGCAAGAAGAACTGAACCCCACAAACCAAGTAAATCTACAAAAGGTCCAAGAGCAAAAAGACAAAAATCATACAGATAAATTGTCTGGCATTTGCTACAATTATATACATTTATTTTGGATGAATACAGTTATTTAATGATTTTTCATTAAATATTATTAACTATTATTTTCTTTTTAATTTGGTGATATTTGTGGTAATGTTTCCAATAAGATGTTTTTCCTGCGGTGGAGTAATCTCCGAGGTTTATGAGGAGTATGTATCTAAATTAAAAGAAGGAGAGGATTTATCCAACGCCTTAGACGATTTAGGTATAAAAAAATACTGTTGTAGAAGGATGTTTATATCTCATAGTATTGACGAAAATGGAAATGAATTATTTGATGAAGTTATGAAATATTAATTTAAAAATTATTATTAATTATATAATCTTTAATAAATATACATTTTATATATGGGACTGTGGGGTAGCTTGGTCCATCCTGTGCGTCTGGGGGGCGTGCAACCTGAGTTCAAATCTCAGCAGTCCCACCATTTATTAGATATTATATTTATTAGATATTATAAAATATATGTCATAAATAGATATTATCCTAAGAGGGATTAAATGAAATATACAAAATTCGAAAAAGCAAGACTACTAGGTTCAAGAGCTCTACAAATATCTGATGGAGCATTTGCGACAGTGGAATCAGAAGAAAAATCGTCAGGAACAATTGCAATGAATGAATTTAAACAGGAAAAATTGCCTTTAAAGGTTAAAAGACCATCACATGAGCAATAAATGATATAATTAATTATAATTAATATATAGTAAATCGACGAACAATTGCGTAAATTATCTTTGTAAATAAGAAATTAGATGTTGTTAATTAAAATTAAGATGTAATTTATTCTTAACAACAAAGACCCAATAAGAACATTATGTCGATTCACTATACTCCCATAAAACTTTTTTTGATATTTATTAATACTAACACTGTTGTATATATTTTATACTTATAATTATATTTAATGGGGATTAAGTTGGAAGGAAATACCACGCTTGAAAGAATTTCTGCAAAAAAGATTTTTAAAAATTCAAAAATTGGAGTAAAAATTACCACATTTACAAGAACTGGAATTGGATATGATATAATTAATGTTGAAGACCCTATCGCTGTTATTTCAGATGTGGAAAACATAATAGCTCCAGCATTGGTCGGATATCCGATATCAGACCAAGATTTTATGGATTCTATGTTATGCGATACATCGATTGATGACCCTACAACTACAATGGGCGTATCAATGAGTATAGCAAGGGCATCAGCTAACACGATGGGAATGCCATTATTCAAATATCTCGGTGGAAATTTAGCTTCTGAGCTCCCCATTATGGGAGCTCCTTTAATGAGTGATAATTTAAATAAATTAATTGCAATACCAATGATAGAATCAATAGGAGAGTCAGTCCATATATATACCAAAATACTGTCAAATCTATCCGATAAATATCCAATTACTAATCAAAATGGAGAATTTCTATGCAATAATGTTTTTGATGAGTTAGACCGTTTTAAAACAATATTGTCGGATATCTCCGAAGAGGAAGATGTTCAAATATTGGTTGGTGCATCTATTGAAACATATGATGATATTAATATAAATGAATTAGATTATCTTGAAAGTTCAAAAATGGTTGAATTTGATGGAACATTTGCAACAGATGGGATAGACGAAGCGGCTGATTTTTCGATAATAGAACCTTATTCAATGGGAACATTAACAGAGATGTATCATTATATTAATTATGTATCCGATAAAGGATTAACACCAACCATGGTCAGTAATAATAATTCATTTGCACATGTTTCAGTTGGATTAAGAGTCCCATTTATAAGAAGTGATATTAATTCAAATGTATTAAATGAACTTTGGAATATTGAGAGAATCCTTGGAGCTCCGAATATGGGTAGGTTTTAGTGTGCTCGAAGTTTGATTATAGTTAAAATATTTAAAATTTATATACTATAATAGCATAGATATTTAGCAGTATATAGTCTCTCAATGGACTATATAAATTATCATTGAAAAGTCTCTGGATTTATCAATATAAATTAAATAGAAATGGTGAAAAAATGAGCGTATTAATTGACTACAATAAATGCGATGGAGTAGAATGTGCAGAATGCATGAACGCATGTCCAATGGAAGTTTTTACAATTGAAGACAATAAAATTGTCGTATCAAACGAAGATGAATGCACATTTTGTATGATTTGCGAAGATGTATGTCCAAAAAGTGCAGTAAAAGTTAAAGATTAATATAATATATTTAACTTTTATTATCTATTTAATTTATTATTTTTTTTATATATTTTCCTGTTTTTTTATGCCGTCCATTTCATCAAGGGCATCGAATAATTCTTCCCAAGTTTCTAATGTTATTTTTGCGTCTTCTTCATTCATTACTTCCAAGGCGTAGCCCGTATGAATAAGGACATAATCACCTATATTCACATTTTCAAGAAGGGTGAGTTTTGCTTTTTGTTTTACTCCTTTGTATTCCGCAGTGGCATATTTTTCTCCATCTTCTTCAAATATTTCTATAACTTTACAAGGTATTGCTAAGCACATGGTAATATCACCAAATTATTTTATGATTAATTTTATAATATT
>OBLD01000019.1_pt1 | contig 20676 bp, 22 predicted proteins | sample 1496151 | NCBI WGS metagenome assembly OBLD01 (sample SAMEA2341967, study PRJEB22496) | metagenome
TTGATTTTAATCAGCGTTTTAATGTTTTCAGCGGTGGCTTTTCCTGATTTTCTCAGCTCTTTAAGTGAGGATAGCGCATTCACCATAATATTGAGCGCCGCCGTATTTGGTGGGTCGATAATATCCGCCACTGAATCATTCATTATTTGTGCTGGATTTGGCATTGTCGGCATGCCATCCATTGCAAAAGCAAGATTTATATGAACAATAGCCAATATAATGATAAGTCGTTTCAACATAACTTTTTTTGATTTAGATAAAATTATCTTCATTTTACCGTTTTTTTTAAGATATAAATAAATAGTGCCCATTAAAGAAAAACTAAAAAATTTAAGCCAACACCCTGGCGTCTATCAAATGCTTGATAAGAATCAACAAGTGATTTATATAGGCAAGGCAAAAAATCTTAAAAAAAGAGTGTCTAGTTATTTTAGTAAACAACATTCAGATGGAAAGACTAGGGCTTTAGTTGCTAATATCAAAGACTTTGAGGTGATTGTTACAGCCACTGAAACTCAAGCTTTGTTGTTGGAGAATGAGCTTATTAAACAATATAAGCCGCGTTATAACATCTTGCTAAAGGATGCAAAAAGTTATCCTTACATCTATATCACTAATGACAAACACCCAAGAGTGAGTTTTTATCGTGGTCAAAAAAATAAAGATTATCAGTTTTTTGGGCCGTATCCGTCTGCACATGTGGTGCGAGATTCATTGGCCATTTTGAAAAAAATATTTAAAGTTCGTCAATGCACCAATAGTGTTTACCGATCTCGATCTCGCCCTTGTTTGGAATACCAAATAGGCCTTTGTACAGCACCTTGTGTTGGAAAAATCAACGATGAAAATTACGCGCAAGATGTGGCGATGATGTCATTATTTTTGAGCGGTAAGGGCAAAGAAACATTGGATAAAGTGTCAGATAAAATGCAACAAGCATCCATTGATCTAGACTTTGAGCTGGCTGCACATTATCGAGACCAGTTGATCGGGTTGCGCACCATTCAAGAACAGCATAGCTCGCAAAGTATGAGTGATATGGATGTGGTGTGCATTGTTGAAAAAGAGGGAATCCATGCTGTTGAGGTGTTATTTGTTCGCTCTGGAAAGCAAATAGGGCAAGACTGTATTTTTCCAAAACACGCAAAAGGCAAACCATCTAAGGAAGTTTTGTCCGCTTTTTTACCACTATATTATTTAGGAAAAGACACGCCAAAAAAATTATTACTCAGTGAAAAATTAATCGATAGAACACTCATTGCTTCTGCTTTAGATACAAAAATTATTGATACGCCACAAAAAGACAAGCGTCATTTTTTAAAGATTGCCACTTTAACGGCTGAGGAAAATCTTAAGCAACACTTGATTTCAAGATTTACCAAACGCTCACAATTAATGCAATTACAAAAAACCCTTAATTTGAGTTCGTTGCCAAATACGATGGAGTGTTTTGATATCAGTCATACTATGGGTGAGGCAACCACAGCTTCTTGTGTGGTGTTTGAAAAAGGCCTGCCAAAAGTTAGTAAATATCGTCAATTTAATATTAAAGACATTACCCCAGGGGATGACTACGCAGCTATGAATCAAGCAGTATTCAGGCGTTATTCTCGATTATTAAAAGAAGACAAGCCCTTGCCTGATGTGGTGTTTATTGATGGTGGCCTAGGTCAGCTTAATCAAGCCATTATGGTGATGGATTCGATCGGAATTGAGTCGATTCAGTTGGTTGGTGTGGCTAAAGGTGAAGGTAGAAAGGCGGGGTTGGAAACATTAATAACGGTCAAGGAAGGTAAAACTCAAAAGATTAATCTTCCGCCACATGACCAAGCGTTGATGCTGGTGAATCATATTCGTGATGAATCTCATCGTTTTGCGATAAAACATCATCGAAAAAAACGTGCTAAAAAACGCCAGACTTCCCCTCTCGAAAGTATTAAAGGGGTGGGTAAGTTACGTAGAATAGCGTTGTTAAATTATTTTGGTGGCTTGCAAGAGATTCAAAAAGCCAGTTGTGATGAGATTGTAAAAGTAGATGGAATCTCTAAAGCGTTAGCAGATAAAATAGTAGAAAAACTAAGGCGGTGATTTATTTTTAAATTCTTTTTATTTATTTTTGTAATTGCATACATAGTATGGTTTTTAAACAATCGTATTTTAGGTAAGCACCTAGCTTTAGCGAAAGTGATTGCTTTTACTTTGGTGGCTTCTAGCTTGGTGGGTTTAGTTTTATGGACTTTGTCTTATCTAGTGGAGCAGGTTTAGTTTTTCCGGGATAAAATCAGAGTGTTTAGGTGTTGTGTTTTTTTAATCACTTTATCTGATACATTAACCAAAATTGATAAATTGGATGCTTCCCAAACAGGCAGATCACGCATATGGTCCCCCATATAATCAAACTGTTTTTTACCAAAGCGCTCAATGAGTTTTTGCGCTTTGTTGTGAGAAGATAAGTTAAAGTCGGCGTTGCTAGCCATTACATCATCAAACAAAGAGTTACCGGCTGGTTTGCTTTTTAAAATTTCAGTTTTTTCAGAAAAAAAATCTAAATTTTGATCATTATTAACGATGGTTTCATTATTTTTACGTGTTTGAAAATACTTGACTACTTCAAAGGCATAATCTTTGTGCGAAGCCGTTGCTAGTATGATGGGAGAGCCTTGCTTTTTTCGCTCAATAATGTAATCAATGGTGTCTTGAATGTAGGGTAGTGTTTGTGCATCAATATTAAAGCGTTTAACCAGTTGAGATTTTAAATAGCCTTTGCCTTTAGCAAACCAAAAAGGATATAGTAATATCAGCCATGGGCTTTTTTTAAGTACCGCTATAGAAGATTCATACAATAAATCGGTATCGATTAATGTATGGTCTAAATCAACAATAAGTGGAATATTGTTACTCACTCTAATTCACCCCATTTTTCATAATAACGCTCAAGGTCGGCTTCTAATCTAGCTAGCCTAATCAATGCATCTTGAGATTCGGGCTGCTGGAAAAATTCAGGATCTGATAATTGTAATTGAATTTCGCCAATTTCAATCTCTGTTTTTTCAATTTTATCAGGTAATTGCTTAAGCTCTTGCTGTTGCTTATAGCTGAGTTTTTTACTATCAGCTTTGCTTTTAGGTTTAATTTTAGGGGTTATTTTGGCTTTTTTCTCATTCAGCTTGTCTTGCTTTTGAATAAGGTAATCATCATAACCACCTGCATATTGGTTGATTGTGCCATCGCCATCCATGACGACGGTAGAGCCTACCACGTTGTTTAAGAAGGTTCTATCATGCGAGATTAAAATCAAGGTGCCTGTATAGTCAACCAGCATCTCTTCTAGCAATTCTAGCGTTTCTACGTCAAGATCATTTGTGGGCTCATCAAGTATGAGTAAGTTGGCAGGTTGTGAAAGAATTTTGGCCAACATTAATCGGTTCTTCTCACCACCAGAGAACATTCTGATAGGGGCCATGGCTTGTTTTCCAGTAAATAGAAATTGGCGTAAATAACCAATGATATGTTTACTTTTGCCGCCAATATCAATCTGTTCACGTCCGCCAGAAACAAAATCCATGGCTTTCATGTTTAGATCAAGATTTTCACGCATTTGATCAAAATAAGCCAGTTTAATGGTTTTGGAGCGACGAATAGTGCCGCTATCAGGCTGTAATTCATCCAATAGCAGTTTGATAAAAGTAGATTTTCCTGTGCCATTACCGCCAATAATGCCGATTTTTTCACCTTTCAATACCATCATTGAAAAGTCTTTGATCAAGGTTAATCCGGCAATCTGATAGTTAATTTTTTTGACTTCGAATACCAATTTAGAGACACGTTTTTCATCACCTTCCACCGAGTGAATTTTGACACCACCCTGCTTTTTCCGACGATTGACAAAAGAGGATCGCATATCCTCTAAGGCACGCACTCGCCCCTCGTTACGAGTGCGTCTGGCTTTAATACCTTGGCGAATCCAAACCTCTTCTTGGGCAAGTTTTTTGTCAAAGCGTGCATTGGACAACTCTTCGGCATGTAATCGCTCGTCTTTACGTTTGACGTAGTCTTTATATCCGCAATCAAACACTGATAAGTGACCACGATCCAAATCAAAGACCTTATTAACAATGCCAGCTACAAAGGATCGATCATGACTAATTAATATTAAAGTACCATGGAATTCCCTAAGCATTCTTTCCAGATCAAGAATAGCGGTGATGTCCATGTGGTTAGTGGGCTCATCAAGTAGTAGTACATCAGGGGCTTGAATTAGGGCGCGTGCTAGCATGACGCGCCGTCGCCAACCGCCAGAAAGTGTGGATAAAATTGCCTCAGGATTAAGGGTGAAGCGATTTAAAATTGCCTCGATTTTATGCAGGTATTGCCAAGCATCTAACTCGTCAATTATTGCTTGTAAATCAGCGGCTGCCTCTAACTCCCCGTTATGGGTAAGTTGTTGGTAATCACTTAAGATTAGCCCAATATCGCCCAAGCCTTCGGCAACAATATCAAATAATTTTTTTTCATTATCTTCAGGTGGCGTTTGTTCAAGATAACTGATTTTTGTGCCTTTTTTAATTTTTAATTTACCATCATCAGCACTGATTGTGCCAGCTAAGATACGCATAAAGGTTGACTTTCCTTCGCCATTGCGTCCGATCAGTGCAATTTTGTCACCTTTATGAATAGTCGAGCTAACGCCGTTAAGGATTGGCTTATCTGAAAAGCTAAGAGAAATATTATCTAGCGTGATTAATGGCATGCTTAAGGGTTAAAATTGTATTAATTAATTTTTTTGATATTTTAGTATGCAACATTTTATACCTTTCAAGGCTTTTGCGAGTATCGTTAGCTTTATCTTATTGTTAAGCTTTTCTTCATCAATTCTGGCAGAAAGTATAGAAGCTAAAGCGTTTTCAAGTGACGCTCAAGAAATACGTTATCGTGCTTTAATTAACGATATTCGCTGCCCAGTTTGCCAAGGTCAAAGTATTGGTGGATCAAATGCAGGATTGGCTAAAGATTTGCGCGAACAAGTACGAAAAATGATCATTAAAAATAACAGTGACGATGAAATTCAACAATTCATGGTCGATCGTTACGGTGATTTTGTGGTGTTTAAGCCACCCGTTAATAAAAATACTTATTTATTGTGGTTTGCGCCATTTACATTTTTAGGATTGGTCTTGTTTTTCTTTATCAGGTCTTTATTAAGTAAAAAGAAAACCACGAAAACTCAAACAATAGACACTTCTAAAGCTAAGGATTTATTGAAGTGAGTCATCAGCAAGCGCTACTGATTAAAACTCATAATCGAGGCGCAACAGAAATCACCCAACTGGTGAATGCTATTGTTACTGAATTTTCACAGGGTCACACTTTGTGCCATGTTTTTGTTACCCATACGTCAGCTTCGCTGATGATTACGGGCAATGAAGATGCGGATGTTTTACTCGATATTGAAGATTATTTTCAAGCAAAAGTCACTGATGCTAACCCAAATTATCGACACAATAATGAAGGTGATTTTGACATGTCGGGGCATATTCGTTCGATCTTAACGGGCGAGTCAAAAAGCATCCCAATTATTGATTGCAAATTGGCGCTAGGGAAATTTCAAGGCTTGTTCTTATACGAACACCGTGCTGGTGAAAACGCTCGAAAGCTTATTGTAACCTTGTCGTGAGTGCTGAATTAGAGCTTAGCAAGCTAATGGTAGATGCTTACACATATCAGAAAAATGGCGAATTATCTTTGGCGATTCAAGCATGGAATGCACTACTTAACCATCAAGCTGCCGATAAAGATTTAAAAGCCAATGCATACTTAAGCTTGGGTAATTTACACCAATTACAAGGCAATGACGAGTTGGCGATTGAGAGTATGTCTAGCGCCATTAAGGCCAATCCAAATAGTGCAGAAGCTTATTTTTGCTTGGCCTATATGGAGCAAGAGAATGATAACTTCCCCTCGGCAATCGAATATTTTGAAAAAGCCTTGGCACTTAATATGAATGATTCTGGTGCTTTTAATAATTTGGGTAATTGCTATGATCGATTAGAGAAAAGCACTGAAGCGATTAATGCTTATTCTCAAGCAATTACTTTAGATGAAAATTACATTGCAGCGATTTATAACCGTGGTAATGCTTATATGAAGATTGCAAAAGATGATTTTGCCCTAGAAGATCTGAATAAAGCCATTGAATTGGATGCAAATTTTTACCAAGCCTATTATAATCGTGGCACTTTATTCAAGCGTATGGGAAAATCCAGCGAAGCTGAAGTAGATTTAACCAAAGCAAAAGCATTGGCACAACAAGAACTAGAGGAAAAAACAAAGCAGTGAGCGACCAAGACGACAACAAATTAATTACTGAACGAAGAGCAAAATTAGCCATCTTAAGAGAAGCAGGCAACCCTTTTATTAATGATTTCAAACCAGCCAATTTGGCGCAAGATATTATTAATGATTATGATGGATTTTCTAAAGAAGAGTTAGAAGGAAAAAACATCGAGGTGTCTATAGCCGGGCGCATGATGCTTAAGCGAGTGATGGGCAAGGCAAGCTTTGCCCATGTGCAAGATTCGTCAGCACAAATCCAACTATTTGTGACGCGTGACGAACTGCCTGAAGGCTTTTATAACGAACAGTTTAAAAAATGGGATATCGGTGATATTATTGGTGCAACGGGCACTTTGTTTAAAACCAACGTAGGTGAACTTTCGATTCGTATTAGTGACATAAAATTACTCACTAAATCGCTACGACCACTGCCTGAAAAATTCCACGGATTGTCTGATCAAGAAACTCGTTATCGTCAACGTTATGTTGATTTAATTACTAATGAGCAAGCACGTAATACTTTTAAGCGTCGCTCTCAGATTGTGGCCTATATTCGTAATTTCTTTAATGATATTGACTTTATCGAAGTAGAAACACCGATGTTACAAACCATTCCAGGTGGTGCGACAGCCAAACCATTTGAGACGCATCATAATGCACTTGATATTGGTATGTACTTGCGTATTGCACCAGAGCTCTACCTTAAGCGTTTGGTTGTGGGTGGTATGGATAAGGTGTTTGAAATTAATCGTAATTTTAGAAACGAAGGCCTGTCAACTCGCCACAATCCAGAATTCACCATGATTGAGTTTTATCAAGCTTATGCGACTTATCATGACCTAATGGACTTGACTGAAAAGCTCTTCCGCGGCATTGCTGTAGATGTGTGTGGTGATGCTGTTATTCATTATCAAGGTGATGATTTTGATTTTTCAAAATCATTTGATCGCATTAGCGTGTTTGATTCAATCTTGCAGCACAATCCAGCACTAACAGCGGACGACCTTAATGAAGATAATGCCAAGAAAACGGCTGAAAATCTTAACATTCAAGTCAAAGATAATTGGGGCTTAGGCAAAATTCAAATTGAGATTTTTGAAGCAACAGTTGAAGAAAAACTCATGCAGCCAACCTTCATTACCGAATACCCAACTGAGGTATCACCACTGGCACGTCGTAACGATAACAATCCATTTATTACCGATCGTTTCGAATTGTTTATTGGTGGTCGTGAAATTGCCAATGGCTTCTCTGAGCTTAATGATGCCGAAGATCAAGCAGCACGATTCAAAGCCCAAGTAGCTGAGAAAGATGCAGGGGATGATGAGGCCATGCATTATGATGCAGACTACATTCGCGCGTTAGAATATGGCATGCCACCTACAGCAGGTGAAGGTATTGGTATTGATCGATTGGTGATGCTGTTTACTGATTCACCATCAATCAGAGATGTATTGTTATTTCCGCACATGCGCCCAGAAGTTAAGTGAGTTTAATACCTGTTTTAACCATTGATGGTCCTAGTGGGGTTGGCAAAGGTACGGTTGCTCGTATCATGGCACAAAAATTAGGTTGGCACTTATTAGATTCTGGTGCAATTTATCGTGCTTTTGCATTGGCAGTTGATGCCAGAAATACTGATGTTACAGACGAATCTGCGTTAGAAGAGGTGGCGAATAATCTTGATTTAGCCTTTAAAACTGAAGCTGGTAGTGAACTGGTGAGTGTGTATTTAGATGGGCAAGATGTATCTAAGGTTTTGCGTACCGAACAAACCGGTGAAATGGCTTCAAAGATTGCCTCGATTGGCGTGGTACGCGCCGCACTTTTAAAGCGACAACAGGCTTTCGCTAAAGCGCCTGGTTTAGTGGCCGATGGTCGTGATATGGGTACGGTTGTTTTTGCCGATGCACCTTTTAAAGTTTTCTTAACAGCAAGTGCGCAGGAGCGCGCTAATAGACGCCTAAAACAATTGCAAAATCAAGGGTCTGAGGGTATAATTTCGCAAATCTTAGCAGAGGTTGTAGCTAGAGACGAGCGTGATTCTTCACGCAAACACTCACCACTCAAGCCTGCTAAAGACGCTTTAATCATTGATACCACTGAGTTATCGATTGATGAAGTAATCACTCAAGTGAGTGAATTAACTAAAGCTTAAGCGGTTAAGCTTTATAAATAAACTAACCCGATAATCACCCAACTTACACCGTTGTTGGATAATTTACCGGTCAATATCAAAGAAGAAAATATGTCAGAATCATTTGCAGAGCTGTTTGAAAACAGCGCAGAACAACAAAACGTAAAAGTAGGTGCTTTATTAATGGGTACCGTCGTTAGCATTAATCGTGAAAAAGCGATTGTTAATGTTGGCTTAAAATCAGAGGGTTTTATCTCTCTAGACGAATTTAAAAATCCACAAGGTGAAATCGAAGTTGCAGAAGGCGATATTGTAGAAGTCGCGCTTAAATCAATCGACGATGGCCTAGGTAATACATTATTGTCACATGCTGATGCCAAGCGCATCAAGTTGTGGCAGTCACTTGAAACTGCAATGAATTCTAAAGAAGTAGTAACGGGTATTGTTACTGGCGCTGTTAAAGGCGGTTTGACAGTTGATATTGGCGTGGTTAAAGCGTTCTTACCAGGCTCATTGGTTGATGTGCGTCCTGTTAAGGATTTCTCATACTTAACTGGTCAAGAAATTGAAGCCATTGTTATTAAGATGGACGAAGTTAGAAACAACATCGTTATTTCTAGAAAAGCAGTGATGCAAGAAGCTAACTCAGCAGATCGTGAAGCCTTACTTGAAACATTAGAAGAAGGCAAAGAAATCGAAGGTATCGTCAAGAACCTTGCTGACTACGGTGCGTTTGTTGATCTTGGTGGTGTTGATGGTTTACTACACATTACCGATATCTCTTGGACGCGTGTTAACCACCCATCTGAGAAGTTGACTATTGGCGACAAGATTACGGTTAAGGTTCTTAACTACGATAAAGAGAAGATGCGTGTGTCACTAGGTCTTAAGCAGCTTACTGCTAGTCCTTGGGATAATATTTCAGACCGTCTTCCAATTGGCAAGAAAGTTACTGGTACAGTATCTAACCTTACTGACTACGGAGCGTTTGTACGCATCGAAGACGGTGTTGAAGGTTTGGTTCACGTTTCAGAGATGGATTGGACAAATGCAAATGCACGTCCTTCTAAGATCGTTAAACTCGGTCAAGAAGTTGATGTTGTGGTATTAGACGTTCAAGAATCTAAGCACCGTATTTCATTATCAATGAAGCAAGCACAAGAAAACCCTTGGGAAGCATTTGAAGCAACCTGCAATAAAGGTGACAAGATTGGCGTAGTAGTTAAATCAATCACTGACTTTGGTTTATTTGTTGGCCTTCCAGGCGGTATTGATGGCCTAATCCATTTAGCAGATATCTCATGGGAGAAGCAATCTTCAGAAGCGTTAGTTTCTAATTATTCTAAAGGTCAAGAGCTTGAAGTGGTTATTCTAAATATTGATGCTGAAAAAGAGCGTATTTCTTTAGGTATTAAGCAATTAGAAGAAGATGACTTTATGTCTTACGCTTCATCTAACAAGAAAGGTTCTATTGTTAAGGGTGTGATTGCCGAAGTAGATCCAAGAGGTGCGGTTATTACTTTAGCTGACGATATTACAGGTTACTTAAAAGCCGGTGAAATTTCACAAGAACGTGTTGAAGATGCAACTACAGTCTTAAAAACAGGCACTGAAGTTGAAGTGGTTATTGTTAATGTTGATAGAAGATCTCGTAACATTTCAGTCAGTATTAAAGCTAAAGATTCTGTGGAAGAGCAAGCAGCGATGGCAGATTACAATAAGCAATCTTCTGACGATGCAACAGGTTCTACTTTAGGTGATTTATTGAAAAAAGCAAAAAAATAAATAATGCTTTTTAATCAGTTGTATAGCGATATATAACTGATATTAATCATGAAAAAAACTGATCTTATTTTTAATTTATCCAACCATTCTGACCTTTCTAAGGCCGATGCTAAGACTTCTGTTGAAGTAATTTTAGAGGCGTTAACACAAGGTATTGTTTCAGGTGATGGGGTTGAAGTTAGAGGGTTTGGTGGTTTTTATAAAAAACATCGAAAAGCGCGTTTAGGTATTAATCCTAAAACTAGTGAAAGAACGCAAGTCGGTGAAAAGTTTGTACCATTTTTTAAGCCGGGAAAATCACTAAGAGAAGCGGTTGATAACCAGTAAAAAGATAAAATAAAGACTAATTTTGATTGATTTACAAAGTGACGTTAATGTATAATTTCACTTTTTTATGGGGCGTTAGCTCAGTTGGTAGAGCACTGGACTTTTAATCCATTGGTCGAGCGTTCAAATCGCTCACGCCCCACCATATTCTCGAAAAGGGTTTCCATATAGGAAGCCCTTTTTGATATTTAAAAGCAACACGTTAAGTGTACAAACGGAGACAATAAAATGACAGTAAAAAAAGACGCAGTAGTAGAGATGCACTACACACTAAAAAATGATGCAGGCGATATCATTGATTCATCACAAGGTAAAGAGCCGATGCCGTTTATCCAAGGTCACGGTAACATTATTCCTGGCTTAGAAAGCGCATTAGAAGGTATGAAAGTTGGCGAATCTTGTGACGTATCAGTTAATCCAGAAGAGGGTTATGGCGTTCATCATCCTGAGGCGATTCAAGAAATCCCAATGGAAGCTTTGCAAGGTATTGACAACTTAGAAATTGGCATGCAATTACAGTCTCAAGATGAGCAGGGTAATCCATTTGCAGTTCATGTTAAAGAAATCAATGAGAAGACCGTTACGATCGATGCCAATCATCCATTGGCAGGTGAAACATTACATTTTAATGTGAGCATCGAAAATGTTAGAGAAGCAACAAAAGATGAGTTAGACCATGGTCACGTTCATTCAGGCTCTTGTTCACACTAAAATTGCTATTTAAGCGACGTAATGGCTAATCAGTGTCCATTATGTTGTTCTAAGCAAAGTCAGTCTTATTTCAAGAATAAGGATGCCAGTTATTTTTCATGTTCGTCTTGTGATTTGGTTTTTACACCCAAAGAGTTTCATCTGAGCGAAGCAGCAGAAAAAACTCGTTACGACTCCCATCAAAACAATCCTGAAGATAAGCACTATCGTGCGTTTTTATCTAAAGCGTTTAATCCAGTTATAGATTGTATTAAATCAGGCGCCAAAGGCTTAGATTTTGGCTCTGGCCCAGGGCCAACTTTATCATTGATGTTTGAAGAGCAAGGGTACGCGGTTGATTTGTTTGATAAATTCTATGCCAATGATCAGGCCATTTTTAACAATCAATACGATTTTATTACCGCCACCGAAGTGGTCGAGCATTTATCCAAGCCTGGTGATGAATTAAATAGACTATATAAAATGCTAAATACAGGTGGCACACTAGCAATCATGACCAAGATGATTAATGACCAAGTAGATTTTGCATCATGGTATTACAAAGATGACCCGACTCATATTTGTTTTTTTAGTCAAACCACAATGAATTATTTAGCTAAATCATGGAACTCTCGCGTCCAATTTTATGGACACGATATAACTCTCTTTTTTAAATAAAGTCTTGTTGCTTCTTTATTTAAGCGGCATCTAAGTGTTCTACATAAAACCGACCATAAAAACGAATGTCTTTGGCATTATGTAATCTAAGAATGGACGCAGCTTTTTGACGAGCAATCTTCGTTAATGTTGGAACACTAACAACCGTATGACCTTCTTGCAGACCTTTTTTAATAAGCTTCAAGTATTTATATTCTTCGCCTTGGGCAGCAAATTGCCACTTACGTATTAACTTAGTCATTAACCCATGACTACGACCATCTGGATCAAGAAACTTTAAACCATCAGTGCCAACTGATTCATCAATTTCAGAGTTGTCAAATCCAGCATTCATTAAGTCACAGCAGACTTCATCCGCTTCCATTTTGGAATCAATAATTGCAACGATACGATTGGTTGGGTAAGTTTCAAAGTTTTTCATTGTATGCGCTAACATGATATATCTCCTTTATTATTGAACATTCCGCCAATGTATTTATACATCGGCTTGTTTTAAATATACACCTTATTTCACCACCTCAAAAACACACTAAACGTTACTATCATTTATTGATTAGGCGTATAGTTAAAGAGGTTAGCTTTTTTATTATTAATACTTATGAAAAAAATCTGGATTTTTATCGCCCTAAGTGGTGCTATGGCGGTTGCAATAGGTGCTATGTCAGCGCATATGTTAAAAGACGTGTTAGAGATTAAAGACATTGCACGTCTGCAAACAGCGGCAACTTATCAAATGTATCACACACTAATCGTTGCTATGCTGGCTGTGTATTACCAATACAAACCGTCACAAGCTGTTAAACAAAGTAGCTGGATATTTTCCATTGGCATTGTGTTATTCTCAGGAAGTTTATATTTATATACTTTTAGTAAAATACATGCAATGGTGTTTATCACCCCAATTGGCGGTATGTTGTTTATTTTGGGCTGGTTAAGTTTATTAAGATTGGCAAAAAATCCTTAGTTTTAGACGAAAAAAAAGCCTGCAATTGCAGGCTTTTTTATAACGATTAAAATCTATTTAGAAAGAACCTTCTTGAGCACCTTCAATAATCGCATTCATTTTTTCAGCTACATCCATCGCAGGACCTAGTGCATCTTCTGGTAATTGCATAGCATGCATTACATCAGGATTCATACTAATCATTCTGATTTTACCATCTTTACCTTCAACTACCGCAATACGGCAAGGAAGAATCACTGCATAACGATCATCAATATCGGCAATCTTTCCGGCAGTAGCAGCATCACAAATATTATGAATGGTTAAATGACGGTAAGGCTTGCCAGTTACATTGGTGATTTGCTCACTGAGTGGAAACATAGCAACGTGCAAAATAGATTCGTTAGTCGCCATTGATTTAATTGATTCATCCACTTCTGGACCAGTAATACCTTCGTCAACTTCAGTCACTTGTACCATTTGCATAAACAACTCAGCGGTCATTTTTGCTGGCTCTGAACTTTCTGCTGCAGGTTGTACGGCTGTCACAACTTCTTGAACTGTGCTTGCCGCTTCTTCTGCCACTTGTTGTATTTGTGCAGGATTAAAAGGTTGATTCTGCCAATTATGACCACCATTAAAAGGCCCCATATTGCTACCGTTCATTGGGCCGAAGCGGTTTGAACCTGTGTTAAAACCAAAAGGCTGCATACTGTTACCACCACCAAATGGGCCGAAACTAGTGCCGCCACCAAATGGACCAAAAGAATTACTACCGCCAGAAAATGGATTGTAGTAGTTGTTATTGTTACTTCCCCAAGGGCTCCAGTTATTGGTATTTGCAGTAGCACTGCTCATTGTTAAAACACTAGTAACGGCCAAAATAACCGATAATTTATTTTTCATTTTTCTCTCCTTGGTTGATAAATAAAGGCATAAGTCTAGCATAGTTGATTTAATTGTGTCATAATTATCCAACATTTTTTTAAAATAAAGGCGAATAATGCGATATTTTTTAATAGTTTTATTAAGTATTTTTTCATTTTCTAACGCGTACGCTGAAAACGATGATGAAATTGTTGATGTTATGCAAACACTTGAGGCTGTCAATAAGCGCATTGTTAATATCAATACTGACGAATTAAATAAAATATTAGACACCGACCCTAGTGTGGTTTTAATCGATGTGCGCTCACCTTTTGAGCTAAAACACACAGGTACGATTGCTCGCGGTCAAAACGTTAATATTGTTAGAGGCTGGTTAGAATTTCAAATTGGTGATCATGCCAAATCAAAAGACACACCAATCATTGTTTATTGTGGCCGTAATTTACGCTCGCCACTGGCGGCAAAAACTTTAGAAAACATGGGTTACACTAATGTAAAGAACTATGCTGATGGTTTTTTTGTTTGGAAAGAAGAAATGAACCCAGTAAAAATTAGTGATTACGAGCCCGATAGTATTTTATACAGACTTCCTGAAGAAATTGCACCGGGCGTTTATTCTGCCATTGGTGCAACACAGCCGTACACTTACGAAAATTCTAATCACAATAACAACCTCTCTTTCATTGTCACCACAGATGGTGTCTTAGTCTTTAATGCCGGTGGTAGTTATTTAGTGGCTAAAGCAATGCATGAGGAAATCAAAAAAGTAACGGATCAAAAAGTCAAATATGTGGTGTTGGAAAATTCGCAAGGCCATGCGATTTTGGGTTCAAACTACTGGAAAGAGCAGGGCGCTATTATTATCGCTCATGTTGAGGCAGATAAAGAAATTAGACACAGAGGTGAAGATATTTATGCGCGTACACTGCGCGTTCAAAAGGAAAAGATTATTGGCACAAAAGTCGTGTTTCCTGATTTAACTTTTAAAGAAAAAATGCCAATATCAATGGGTAATACTCAGATTGAGTTGATGCATATTGGCGCATCGCATTCGCCAGATGATATCCAGCTTTGGCTGCCACAACAAAAGATTCTCATTAGTGGCGACACCGCTTTTAACGAACGCATGCTGCCTATTTTCTCACATACCAATGCTGCTGCATGGATTGAAACTTGGGATAAGATTGAAGCCCTAGAGCCAGCATTGATTATTCCAGGCCATGGCGAGCCAACCGATCTTGCTACTATCACTAAATTTACCAAAGACTATTTGGTCTATATGCGTACAGAAGTTGAAAAAGTAATTGACGACGATGGTGGTTTGTATGAAGCTTACAGTATTGACCAATCAATGTTTAGAAATCGCGGCACCTTTAGAGAGTTACACAAGCAAAATGCCGAGCGTATTTTTAAACAAATGGAATTTGAATAATTCAGATTAATAAAAAGTTAGATTTTTTTTTGCCAAACCAAGATTCGATTATTGGCCGGCATTGCATAATCATTCATTAAGGTTAATCCAGCCCGTTGTGCAAGTGTATTAAGTTTTTCAAAATCACGAATGGCGCTTTGCCTATCTCTGTCTTTTAGCCATTGATCAAAATTAGCATTACTTTGGGAAGTGTATTGGGCATTATAGTTAAACGGCCCATACAGAATAAATAAGCCATTTTCACTTAGCGATTTTCCAACCCCTTGAAAGAAATCCACCACCATTTCCCAGCTCATAATATGCGTGGTATTTGCTGAAAAAATCACATCAAATTCCAACGCTGGCCAAGCTTGAGTAACATCCAGATTAATGGCAGGCGGTGTATTGTTAAGCTTGGCCTCATTAATCCAAGCGTTAACACTACTTAAATATTGCACTTGATCACTAGCTTGCCAACTAAGATGCGGCATTTTCTCGGCAAAATAGATGGCGTGTTGCCCAGTGCCGCTACCCACCTCTAACACGGTGTGTTTTTCTAGTAGTAATGGCTTAATAATTTTAAGAATTGGCGCTTGGTTTTGCACGCAAGAACTTGAATGCTGTTTCATAAATTTTGTTCCTTGTATGGATTGTGTTTGTTCACTTGCTCCATGTAGTGCGCAATGTGTTGTTGCTCTTGTTCACAAAAATGCTTAATGGGCTGTTTAAATGCTTCATCTTTAATCCAATGTGCCGATTGCGTAAGGGTTGGTACAAAGCCTCTAGACACCTTGTGTTCCCCTTGTGCGCCAGGCTCAAACACCTCTAAATTATGCTGAATACAGTATTCAATGCCTTGGTAGTAACAAGCTTCAAAATGAAGATAATCGACTTGTTTATTGCACCCCCAATGTCGACCATAAAGCCGTGTGTCGCTTTTAAACATTAAAGATCCGGCAATGCACTCACCATTAAGATCAGCCAAAAATAACAAGACTTGGTCGGGCATGGTTTTGGCAATTTGTTTAAAAAATCCTAAGTTAAGTGTGGGTGTACCGCTTTTTTCTAAAAAAGTTTGATTGTAAAAATTTGAGAAATTTTGCCAATCGACATCGGTTGCACTGTTGCCATCTAGCTGTCTAATGCTTACGCCAGAATAACTAACCTTTTTGCGCTCTTGACGAATATTTTTTCGCTTTTTTTGCTTCAAATTAGCCAAAAAATCATCAAAACAGCCATAATTTTGATTATGCCAGTGAAATTGACAGTCATTTCTAATGAGAAGTGATTTTTCTTCAAAAAATCCAACTTCATTTTTAGGGAAAAGACAATGAAAACTACTGGCATCAATTTTTTCGCAAATTTTAACAATGGTGTCTAAAAGTGCTGAAAAAACACGTTTTTCATTGTCTTTCTTTGCTAAAAATCGTACACCACTCGCAGGTGTGTAAGGAATAGCTGAAACCAGTTTTGGATAGTAGTTTAGCCCGTATTTTTCGTAAGCATTGTGCCAGACATGATCAAATACAAACTCCCCATAATTATTGTACTTTTCATACAAAATAGCCGCGCCAATTAATTGCTTGTTTTCATAAACCGTAAGATGCCTAGGAATCCATCCAAATTGCTCACCAACACAATGATGTTTTTCTAATGCAGATAAAAATTCATGCTTGCAAAATGGGTTGTTATCGGTGATTAAATTGTTCCATTCTTGCGCATCAATTTCATCAATTGCTTTAACGACTTTAATGTCCATAAATCAACTGATTAAGTTGAGGTAATTTTGATACCGTTGTGTGTGAATCTCACCAGATTCTACTGCCTGTTTGATGGCGCAATTGGGCTCGTTGATGTGAGCACAGTTTCTAAATTTACATTGGCCAATAAAGGGTTTAAATTCTCTAAACCCGCTTAAGATTTCTTTATCTGTGAGATCATCCAGTTGAAATTCACGAATACCAGGAGAATCAATCAAATCACCGCCTGAAGGGATATGGTACAGCGTAGTATTGGTGGTGGTGTGCTTGCCGAGTTTACTCTTGGTAGATATCTCATTTACGCGCAGATTAAGGTCAGGAATCAGCTCATTAATGAGTGAGGATTTACCGACGCCAGATTGCCCTAAAAAAATATGAGTTTTGTCATTAAGTAAGGCTTTTAGTTCGGCGATATTGGTTTGGGCTTCCACACTTAAATAATGCACCGAATAGCCTGCCGATTCGTACATAGAAAAATCGTACTTTATTTGATCCATTTTCTGGCTTAATTCAATTTTATTGACCACAATGTTAATCGGTAAATTGGCGTTTTCAGCCACCACCAAATAGCGATCGATTAGCTCAAACTGATAATGCGGTTCAATTGCTACCACCAACCAAAGTTGATCAATATTAGCGGCAATGACTTTTTGTGAACGACGTAAAAGATTGTCACGCTCAAGTAGGGCGGTGACCACGCCTTCATCGTTGCCAATGGTTTGGAAAATAACTTGATCACCGGCAACGGATAACTCAATATTGCGCCGTCCGGTACATTGGTAGAGTTCGCCAGATTCGGCTTCTACTAACAGGCGTTGGCCATAGCGAGTAATCACCAAGCCCGTTTGCGCATTGTCAGTATCAAGCGCTAGATCATCATGATTATCAGCAGCGCGATTAGCCCTAGCAATGCGCTCAGTTTGGATTTTTTCAATGCGCCATTTTTGGCGTCGTGTCAGACTCAATTTAAATTAACTACTCTTTAAACTTATAGTATTGATTATTAAGGTAGTCGACGACTGATCCTTCTTCATCAGGAAACCAGCCAGTGCCCAAATTATTAGCGCAAGCGCTGACTTGGGATCTTAAATCAAAGTGATTTTGAATTTTGCTATTGTCTCTTGTGTACATCCCGCTGTCATGACAACGAACGCATGACTCTTCGTGTAGCTCCCCACCTTCTTCATTAGCAAAGGATGTACCTGCAAGTAAGATGCTGAGCAGTAATATTTTTCTCATGTTTCTCTCCAGTTAATAATTCAAGTATACCTTTTATCTGTCTAATTGAAAGAACTCGCGATTTATATAATACGTCGTGTCCTCAATATCTTGATCATTCCAGTCGAGATTAAAATGCTGACTACAAGTATCAACCCAATGTGTTAATTCAATAATATCATTCGGCTCACTCATGCCCAAACCTTGGTAATACTCTGTGCCATGGCATTTGGCACAGCTTTCCCCATAGAGTAATTTTCCGTCGCTAATGTTAGGCTCAGCCATTAATGAAAAGGGCAGGAATAAAACAAATAATAGCTTACGCATGACGTTTTAACTCTTTGATGCGAATAGAGGCGCTTGGGTGTGAATCATGAAAAGCGGAATAAAGCTTGTCCGGAGTCAAAGTAGCTGCATTGTCGCGGTAGAGCTTAACTAAGCTTGACACTAAATCATCAGCATTGGTGTGTTTGGCAGCAAAGGCATCGGCTTCAAACTCATGCTTGCGCGATAGTGCATTACTAATCGGTGCGATAAAAAAGCTAAATACCGGCAGGGTTAAGGTGAACAAAACCAAAGCAGTGTGGTTTGATACAGTACTCACGCCAAGCCCATGAAAAAACCAGTCTTGGTCAATTAGATAGCCTAGTAAGAAAAAACTTAATAGTAAAATAGCGGACAAAGTTATCATGCGTTTGCGAATGTGTTTGTGATGAAAATGTCCGAGCTCGTGCGCCAAGGTTGCCTCAACTTCAGTATTGCTTAGGCTTTCCATTAATGTATCAAAAAATACAATACGCTTCTTTTTGCCAATGCCGGTAAAGTAGGCATTACCATGGGAAGAACGTTTAGAGCCATCCATTACAAATACACCATCACTTTTAAAGCCAGTGCGTTCAAGTAGATTGTCAATAGTGTTTTTTAGTTTTTGATTATTTAATGGTTCAAATTTATTGTACAGTGGTGCAATAAAAGTCGGATAGATAAAAGACATAAATACTATAAATATAGAAATTAAAACCCATACATATAACCACCAATACTCACCCATCGTACCCATTAAATATAGGATGGTATAAATTAATGGAATGCCTATTGCAATATCATTAATTGCAAAGTTTTTTACTAAATCGGTAATGAAAGTTTTTGGAGTGGTTTTGTTAAAACCAAACTTTTGCTCGATCACAAAGGTGCGGTAAAGACTAAAGGGTAAATCAATCAAACTACCTAAAATCATCAAACTAATAATAAAGCCCACACCTATAGTTAGAGCGTTATCAGTTTGCACTTGCCAAAGACCATCTAGCCAATTGAGCCCACCACCGAGTGTCCATACTAATAGCACAACGGTTGAGAAGATAATCTCAAAGTGATTAACCAACAGTTTGGCCTGCGTGTACTCAGCTGCTTTTTGGTGATCCTCTAGTGTGATTTTCTCGTTAAACTCATTCGGCACAGTATCAAACGAATTAGCCACTGCTTTATCTTGGCGCACGTTTAGCCATAGCAAAGTGATAACGTAAGCAAAGGTTGCGAGTAAGAAAACTAAAGTAAATAGATTAAATTGCATGACCCTCCCAAGAATCTTATGTGGCAATAATTACTTATTTTACCGCTATTTGCATTATTTGCTAAATTATTGTTTTTACCGTCACAGGCCTTGCCCTTGTACTCGTTCACCGGGTGTATGACGGTGAAGTATTATAATAAATACACATTTTTGGTATTAAAACAGCCAATAAATAACTTTTATTTGGCTTTACTAAGTGTGAATTGATCGCTGTTTAGGGTGATTTAAATTATTTCCAATATTTTACCTGACAAGCAAGGCTTGCCAGGTTTGCCCTGAAAATCCCCGATATGAAAGGAAAATGCAAAAAAAAAACGATTGTTGAAAAAATGTTACAAAATGAACCGTTATTGCGAACAAGTGTTGAATAAATTTCTATACTAGGGTATATTAGCAACTTTAAAACCATTCTTGGGGAGTAAGTATGAAACATATCGTTTTATCGGTTGCAGTTGCAGCCTCACTTGCAGCATCAGTTGCAACGGCCACAGTCACTAAAGACTTGGCATACAAGTCTAGCGGTTTATCTGCAAACGACGTCGCAGCACAAAACTACTTTGTGAATCACTTTTATTCTTTTGGCAACTACGCCATTACCAAAAAAGGTAAAGACATTACTGCACTTATTCTAAGAGCTAAAGGTTCAAATCCTTTAACATTGACATTAGAGCGCTACTTAAACAACGAGCCAAAAGCTAAAGGTGTTAACGCACAAGATTTAGCGATTTTCCGTTCTGGTAAGCTTAAAGGCACAGGCATGTTAATTACTGACTTTAGTGATGCTAACAAGTCACAGTCATACGAAATCTTCATTCCATCTATTCGTAAAGTTCGTCGTTTTGCCGAGCCAGCGCGTGACGATGCTTGGGGTGGTTCAGACTTTACCTTTGGTGATGTAACATTGCGTAAGCCAAAGCATGAGTCGCACGAGCTTTT
>OBLD01000024.1_pt1 | contig 17351 bp, 16 predicted proteins | sample 1496151 | NCBI WGS metagenome assembly OBLD01 (sample SAMEA2341967, study PRJEB22496) | metagenome
GAATTTTGGTGGTTTTGGCTGATTCAAAAGTTAATTTGGGATTAATTAGAATAAACATTAAAAGAAGCACCGAAAAAGTTAAAAATGCATTATAAGCCACATCATAACATACCATATACTACTAATTTATTTTTTAAATGATTTTATATTTTCTATTTTCCACATTACAGCATATATAATAATATTATAATTTTGTTAGTCTATTTTGTTATATGCTATTGCTAATATATATTTTTAAAGAGGGATATTATGTATTATGTTCATAAAGAAATAACAAATCCATTAAAAGACGGTATTGAATTATCGGAAGAATTGCAAAATAATATAAAAGATCCATCTTTAATAATATTATTAACTTCGATAACTGAAAAAGAAAAAATTGAGGAGCTCCTAAAAGGATTAAAACAAAATCTAAATTTAGATAATTTAATAGGTTGCACCACAGCAGGTGAATTTTCGAACAGCTATGAAACAAAACATGGAGCTCTGTTGTTGGCATTTAATAAATCATGTAAGGTTGCAATAGGATGTAAGTCATGTGAGGGAGCTCCCATAGAAAATGGTATTTCATTGGCAGACGATATCAATCAAAAACTAATGGAAAAATATCCTAAAATTGACATACATGAAAAATTTTTAGGATTTGTATTCCACGATTGGAGTGATGACCATGAAAATGAAATAATAGAAGGACTATCTAAAAAACTGTCCTTCCCAATAATAGGTGGAACGGCTGCGGACAACATGGAATTCAAAAACATGTACCAAATATATCAAGATAAAGTATTATCAAAACATACGATATTTGGAGCAATATCTCCGAAAAAGAAATTTAACATATTATATGGTCATGGATACGAACCAACAAAATATTATGCTAGAATTACCAAAACTAACGGGCGCATGATAGAGGAACTCGATGGAAAACCGGCTTATGAAGTGTATTCTAAAATGGTTAGCGATATGTTAAATATACCATTGGAAACGATTAATAAGCATATAAATGAAAACAATAATTTGGATTTTACATTATTATGCCCCTTAGGTATTCAAGATGCCCATGGACATTACAACCTATTGTATATAGAAAAGGTAAAGGATAATAAATTAATATTTAGCCAGATAGTTAAAGAAGGAACTTTTATCATATTGATGAAAACATCAGTGAAAAAAACCAAAGAATCATTAATTCATGAAATCCAGAAAAAAACCGAAGGATTTAAACTACCATTTACATTTATTATAGAATGTGCAGCTCGTAAAATTATAAAAAATCCAAAAGCTTATGGACGCGATTTAGTTTCAGATGATTTTGAAAAATGGATTGACCAGAACGAGAACGATAATATAATAAATGAATCAGAAGAATTGAAAAACTGCATAGGATTCAACGGCTATGGGGAAAGTATTGTAGATGGAGTTATGAGATTCCACAACGCCCTTACATTTACAGGAGTAGCTTTTGATTTGGAGAATATATGCTCTATTGACTGGAATTCTAGTTTAAAATATTTTGAATTCAGCGACGAAGAATTGAAAATAATATTAGAATTAATAGATTCAAGATTAAGTGTAAAAGAATTATTGAACAGATTAAACATATCTCAAACAAAACTTTATGCTACCTTAAATGACTTAGAAGAAAAGAAGATTATAAACACACAAGGTAAAAATCCAAAGAAATACTACATTGGAGATATATTAAAAGTATTAAAAGATGTTTCCGATAGATTGGATTACCAATATCAGTATAAAAAAGAAAAAAGAAATGAATTATTATCTAAATTCTAATATATTTATTTATATTTATATATTCTTTTTTTTATTAGTTATGATGCAAAATTCAGTGTATTCGTCTATTATGTAGTTATATTTTTATTATATTTTATATATTCCCGAATTTTCAAAATAAAAAAATCGAAAACTATATATAATATAAAAAGATAACACTTTATCGGGTATTTGGTTATTTTCTATATATTGTATATTTATTGCATCATCTCATATTTAGAATTAAAGGGGTTCTTTCAAATATTGGGCGTTAATTTGCAGTGTCCAGTAAATTTTTAATTATGGATATTATCTCATCAATATTATTTTTATTAATATAATTTGTATCAATCTTTTTTAACTCTACTACAACACCTTTTTTTAAAATTCTTTCATAAATTGGGCATTTTGTTAATATTGATTTTCCATTATCTAATTTTATTATATTATTTGTCTTTTTAATAATTTCATTTGGATTATCATGCTCTATAAATACACATACTCCTTCATTATCTTTGTAATATGAATTTTCAAACTCTTCTTTTATAATATTCGAAAACACCGCACATTTTTTGTATGTTTCTCTTGCCCTAAGTGCTTCTTCCTTAATCGAGCCATAAATATTTGGAACTTTATATGTTTTTAATAGATGTTTTAAATTCTCCAATTTATTATTTTCTTTTAATTGCTGTTTTATGTCTTCACTAATTCCTATAAATCCACCATATTCACAATTTATTATTTTGGGAGCTCCGGTTGAACATACTATAATATCTCCATATCCGCAATTACCGCCCACTCCACCAGAAATATCTTCTATAAAAATAACTTCATTTTCCGAACATATTTTTTTTATCCTATTAAGTGGCTGAACTGCAAGATAACCAGCAAGGGAAGTTAAAAATAGTGCTTTTATATTATTTTTCTTTATTGTTTCGTCCAATATATCAATATCTACAATTCCATCATTTGTAGTTAATTTTAACACATTATGGTTAAACATTTTTGGATATGTGGTAAATCCTTTCCAGCCCCCCATATCTGGAACTAAAATATTGCAACAATTGTTTAAATCATAAATTATTTTTGATGCAATGAATATTGAAGCATTTCCAGAGGGCAATATATGTAATTCCTTATTGTATTTCAATAAATCATTTAAAACATTGTTTAATTCATTTAAATCTCCTTTTACGGTTAATTGTGATTCTATGCATGGTCTTCTATGTGGGAGTATCATAAGCTCACCTTTTTTAGGGATATTATTTAAATATATATTTTACATATTATATTTTTAATATTATTATCATTATATTATTGTTATGTTGGCATTTAACTTAATAGTATTATTAATTCAATAACTATATATATTAGTTTTTTTAATAATAGCTATTATATTTTTAAATGGTGATAAAATGGACCCAAAAATAAGCTATTTTACGACTTTTATATCTGCCGCAAAAACAAAAAGTTTTTCAAAGGCTTCTAAAAAATTAAGCGTAACGCAGGGAACTGTTAGTAATCATATATCAGCTCTTGAGAAATATTTTGATGCTCAATTATTTTTAAGAACTCCCGAAGGTGTAGATTTAACACCAGAAGGCGAAATACTATATGAGAATGCAGAAAAAATACTAAATAATATTAATGATGCAAGACAATATATGAGAATACTTCACGAACATCCCGAAGGCACCGTAAGAATAGCCGCAAGCACGACTCCGGGAGAAAACTTAATACCCAATATTATTCAATCATACAAAGCAGACCATAAAGATGTAGATTTTGATGTTCAAATTACCGATTCGGAAAAATGTTTTAAATTACTCGAATCTGGACAGGTAGATGTTATTGCTGTTGGAAATTTATATGATAAAAGTTATGAAAGTGTGATTATTGGTAAAGATAGATTGGTATTAATAGTGCCTCCAAACCATCGACTAGCAAAAAAAGGAGTTGCAAAACTATCAGACTTATTAAAAGAAGGATATATTGATAGAGAGGAAGGCTCAGGAACACGAGAAGCATTTAAATTGGCACTAAATAATAATGGATATTCTACAATGGATTTAGATGTTGTAATGACATTAGGAAGCAACTCTTCGATTATAACTGCTGTTTCAGAAGGATATGGCGTAGGAGTAATCTCAGAAATACCTGCAAAAAATGCGGAAGAAGGAGGACATGTGAAAATTGTTCCAATTGAAGATTTAGATTTAACTAGATATTTATATCTTGTTAAAGGAAGAAAACCAAAAAATCCAAGTGCAGTTAAATCATTTTGGGATTTTGTAAGTCAGTAAGTCATTAACTAGATATTTATATCTTGTTAAAGGAAGAAAACCAAAAAAGAAGAAAACCAAAAAATCCAAGTGCAGTTAAATCATTTTGGGATTTTGTGAATAATCCCATATATTTATTATATTTATTATATTATAATATAATATTTTATACGGGATAATTAATAAGATAATTATTAATATATACGGTGCTAATATACATATATATATTATTTAGATAATTTCATATTATTATTTGGTGAAATAAATGTTTAAAGCAGTAATAGATGCAAAAGATTTTAAAAAAATAGTAGAATCCGTAAGCAATTTAGTAGATGAAATTTGTTTTGAAGTAGATGAACAGGGAATCAAAGCAAATGCGATGGACCCCTCCCATGTAGCATTAGTTAGTGTAAATATACCAAAAGAATCATTTGATGAATATGATTCTGACGCCCACGACATAGGAGTTGATTTAGAGGCACTTAAAAAAATAATGAGCAGAGCAAAATCTAATGAAAAATTAACCCTTGAACTTGATATGGAGAAAAACAAATTAGATGTCATATTAAAAAATGAAGGCACAAGAAAATTTTCAATCTCATTGTATGATGTATCCTCCTCAAATGTAAAAGTTCCAGAAATAGAATATCCAAATGAAGTGATGATTAAAGCGGGCACATTTGTTGAGTCTTTAAAAGATGCCGAACTTGTAAATGACCATGTTAGTTTAAAAATTACAGAAGAGGGTAAATTTATAGTTTATTCCAAAGGAGATATTAACACCAATGAAACTGTATTGGATAGAGATAATGAATCAATTATTGAGTTAAAAATATCCGAATCCTCAAAAAGCACATATAATTTAGCATATTTAAAAGACATTACAAAGGCAACTTCCTCGGAAGATGTTTTACATATCCACCTTGGCACAGATATGCCTGTAAAAATAGAATATTTAATAGGAGATACAAAATTAATATATTTACTGGCACCTAGAATAGAATCATAATTTCAACGAATTATATTTTATTTATATTATATTTTATTTATATTATATTTTATTTATAATAATATATCATTGCATAATCATATATAGTTATTTTTTGTGTGGAATTATGTATAATAAAATAAAAAACACATTTTTTAATGAATTAAATAGTGATTCATTATTAAAATTATCCGATGATTTTTATGACAACATTAGAGATTATTTAAATTCTATTGTCAATAGCGAAAATCATAAAATGGAATACAAACGAGCATTAAATTATTCCTCAAAACTAAGAAAATTAAGAATGCATAAAGCACTTTTCGAAAAAAATATTCCAAAGGAAAATTTGGGAGCTCCCCAAGATACATTGAAAAATCTTACAAAAGAAGAAGAAATACTTTTAAAATTAATCGATGACATCAACTATATAAACATATATAATGACGACACACCAAAACATATAAATACTCAAACCGATATTGATATAGTGAGAGTTAATACAGGGTTCCCAGAATTCACAGACGGGGAACGAAATTATAACTTAAACAAAAACGATGTAATTACACTGGATAAAAAAATTTCGAGTATTTTGGAAAAACACGATATCGTTAAAAAAATAAGCAGTGGTGAATAATATGGCTAAAATGAAAAAGAAAATAAAAAGATATTGCCCATACTGTAAAGTGCATACATTACATACAGTAGAGAGAGCAAAAAAGAGAAAGGCAAGCGAATTAACTTGGGGACAAAGACAGTTCAGAAGAGTTACAGCAGGATACGGAGGATATCCAAGACCTTTACCAAGTGGAGCAAAACCAATTAAAAAATTAGATTTAAGATACAAATGCTCAGCATGTGGAAAAATGCATGTAAGAAGCAACGGCGGATATAGAGCTAGAATGTTTGAATTAGTAGATTAAATCATATTAAATAATATATACGGACATACAAGGATAAATAAGGATAAATAATATATAAGGAAAAAATATTAAAAATAAAAAAACAGCTAAAAGGTGAAATATTGGCATTAATTCCAAAACCAAGAAGTAGATTTTTAAAAGTGCAATGTCCTGATTGTAGTAGCACACAAACAATATTTGGATGCCCTGCAACAGATGTAGTATGTATCACATGTGGAAAAGTACTCGCAAAACCAAGAGCATCAAAAGGATTAATTAAAGCTAAAATATTGGGCGTATTAGAATAATTCATTTTTTTCTTTTTAATTTTTTTAAAAATTTAAAATTTTTTTGATGATTAAATGATTATATATTTATATATCATTTGATATATACTAAATTTATATATGATATTGATTTTTATTTTATTATTTGTTATGTTATTTGTAATTTTTTTATGAATAAAAAACAACCATGCATTTTATAGGTATATTTTAAACGGTGAGATTATGAAAAAAGATTTTCCAGAAGAAGGGGAAATTGTTATTGGAACAGTTATTGATGTTAAACCATTTGGAGCATTCGTGGAGCTCCTTGACTATCCTAAAAAAGAGGGCATGATACATGTATCAGAGGTATCCTCTGGATGGGTTAAAAACATTAGAGATTTTGTTAAAAAAGGGCAGAGAGTAGTTGCAAAAGTTACAAGGTCTCAAAAAAGAAAATCACAAATAGACCTTTCATTAAAAAGAGTGACAGACCAGCAAAGAAAAGTTAAAATTCAAGAATGGAAAAGACTTCAAAGAGCTGAAAAACTCCTTGAATTTGCAGGGAAAAAATGCAATAAATCACTTAAAGAATCTTGGGGCGAAGTTGGGTATTTGTTAGAAGAAGAATTTGGGGAATTATATGATGCTCTTGAATATCTTGTCATAGAAGGTAAAGAAGTATTAAATGAGCTTGACATATCTGAAGAGTGGGCTGATGCACTATATGAAATTGCAAAGGAAAATATAGAATTAACAAATGTTAAAGTAGAGGGAATATTAACGCTAACCACTACGGACGCCGAAGGTATTAAAAAAATAAAAAATGCCATTAAAACAGGACTAAAAGCTAATCCTTATGAAGATGTAGAAGTTGATATAAAATATATAGGAGCTCCCCATTATAGAATTGAAATAAAATCACCAGATTATAAAAGTGGAGAAGAAGTTTTAAAAATCGTTTCAAATGCTGCAATAGACTACATTAAAAAAAGTAATGGAGAAGGTAGTTTTATTAGAGAAAATGCTTAATTTCATTAATATAATATTATTCTAATATTGTTATTCTAATATTATAATATTATTATCCATTTTAATTTATTTATTTTATTATATATTAATACGCTAAAATTTAAAATAAAAAAAGGGGCGAAAATTTGCGTATGAAAAAATGTCCAAATTGTAAAAAATACACTTTAAAGACTATTTGCCAATGCGGTGAAAAAACTATTACAGTTAAACCACCGAGATATTCTCCCACTGACAAATATGGAAAATATAGGAGAATGCTAAAAAAATCAATTCAAAAATAAAATATTTATAATACTATTTCATTATCATTATCATTTATATTGTGGAACTATGGAGGATAGCAGTTCATTAATAAAAAGATGCAATGAATATTTAACGGAGCTCCAACAATTTAGGGAACACCTAATAAAAATAAGAGCAAATAAAACAAACATAGATAAATCCACATATGATAAAACTATCAATAAATTAAAAGAAAATTTAGAAATATTGGAAGATTTAAGAGAAAAAATGGAAATTTGCGGATTTGATACGCCATATATGGGCGTTGGAACTCTAAAAGGCTGTGATGATAGCGATATTTATGAAATAAAAAATTATTCTTCACACCTAAGAAGAGTGGTTGATGAAAAAAAAGGGGCATTGGAAAGAGTAAGATATGCAATAATATCCCACAAAATGGCTATTGGAAATTTATCGGACGATGCAGGAAATAAAAATATAACCTTTTTTTTACCATATAGTGGAGCATATAAAGAATTACTTATGCAATTGCCATCTATGTTTATTAAATCATACAAAAAAATTTTAAATATTTTTGAGCTAAATCACAAAGGAGTAGTGAGCTCCATAACAATGAGCATTATTGTAATGGAAAACGGAAAAAGAAAATTTAAAAGAATCAAAATAGAAGATGAAGATTACAATGCATACATTGAAAAACATTATGGTGATGCCCTAATAACTTCATTAAAGAAAAACTATTCAAAAAATAAACTAATTACTGATAGCCATGTGAAAAAAACCATAGTATTGGCTTATTTACTGACCTATGCTACGGATATAGAGCAAGAAATAAATAAAAGATTAAATAATATGCTATCAAAACATCAGAGAGATATAATAGTTAAATATTTAGAAATTACCGCCAACTATGATTATGAGTATATTGAGGGAGGAGTTATCGATTTTAGAAGAATGGACGAAATAAGATTAAAAAAACAAGAGCTAAATGAAGAACTGGAAAAACAGGGATTATATAAGAACGGAAGAATAATTGAGGAACTACAAACTGCCCTAAATATTGAAAAAAATATTTATGATGAAGTTTGCTATGAAATTCCTATGAAGCATATATCCAATGATTTGTTTAAATATTATTTATATAATACTCCTGACGAAAGAAGTAGGTCAAATATGTTTCCATCTATATTATTAACTCCTGCAATGTCTCACTTAAACTGGATGAACATAGGAAAAGACATAAATCCGAAGGCTGTTCTTGATTTAAAATTTTTACTTGAAAAGGAGCTCCCTAATTATAAAATCTCTTTAAAAAATATTGGCGGTGTTGCACTATATTTAATTCATGATTGGGATGCTGTTGAAAAATATGGATACAGTAAAAAAGATATTGAGGGTATTTTAAAAGATATTGCTCCATTGGGTAATTTAATGTCTAATTTAAAAGAAAAATGCGTAGATATTGAAAAAATTGAGAGATACAACACCATAAAGAAAAAAAGAACAAAAAAATTCCTAAATGCTCTTAGTAAATTATAAATTATATATTTACAATGATTAGTAATAATTTAGTGATTACGCATGATAAATCCAATTATTTTATTTTTTGCCGTTATTATTGATAGGATTTTTGGGGAGCTCCCTGAAAAAATACATCCTACTGTATGGATAGGTAATATCATATCTTTTTTTGAAAAAATATTGAAATCTACGCACTCAAAAAATAAATTTAAAGATTTCATATTTGGGACTATTACCAGCATATCTATATTATTTATAGTTTTTGGAGTGATTTACGGGGTCGAAACAATAATAAACGGCATCCATAATGTTTATATTAAATATATTGTTTATTCTTCTCTTATTTCGACTACAATAGGATATAAATCATTATTGCAATTTTCAAAAACTCCATTAAAGCATATTAAAAACGGAGATATTGATAGTGCAAAAAAATCAGTTCAATGTATTGTAAGTAGAAATACGGAAAAATTAGATGAAGAGCATATTTTATCAGCATCTATTGAAAGTGCATCAGAAAATATTACAGACAGTATTATGGCACCATTATTTTATGCTATTTTCTTCGGGTTGGAGGGAGCATTTATTTATCGTGCCATAAACACCATGGATGCCATGCTGGGATATAGAAATAAAAAATATGAATATTATGGAAAACTACCTGCAATTTTGGACGATATATTAAATTTTATACCTTCTCGGATTAGTGGTATTTTATTGGGCTTATTTGCACCAATATATGGCGGAAATATAAAAAAGGCACTTTATGGATTTATAAAAGAAGGGCATAAAACACCATCTCCAAATTCTGGCTACACCATGGCAGTAATAGCAAATAGCTTAAATATGACATTGGAAAAAATAGGATATTATAAATTAGGAAATGGAGAAATAACACTTAAAAAAGCATATAATTCATTATTTTCAATAGATGTTGTTGTTTTCTCCTTTATTGTGTTGTATGGTATGTTATATAGTATGTTGTATGGTATATTTTAATTACCTATATTATTTATTTTTTATTTATTTTCTATTTCTCTGGTTCTTCCACTCCCATATATTTAACAACTAATTCTCCATATTTTAAATATTCTTCTTCAACAGGGAGCTCCCCCTTATATATTCCTTTACAATTTTCTTTAAACCATATATCATAGGTTAAAATCAATTTACCATTTTTCATTTGTGGAGAATATGGTCGAAGTCTGCAAATCAAAGGTCTAACTTTATAAATGGAACATCTATTTTCTTTTAAAAATATACATTTTCCTTTAACTGACTTCATTTCTCCATATACTCCATCAAAAGAGCTTAAATATTTATCAACTACTTCTTTAAAGGATAATCTCAAATGTCCTGCAATATTTGCTATATCTTTTTTGGTGATTTGTGGAGTATCACAGCAACCGCCACACATTCTACAACTCCACGCAAAACCGCCTAAATCTTGTTTAATTTTCATATTATTTCCTCAATTTATTCTTTTACAATTTTTGCAGGGAGCTCCTGCCAGTGAATTCAATGCACAATATATATTTAAATAATATTTTTCTGGAATTTTATACAGTAAATACCCAAATATAATTCCTGCGATTACATCAACTACCCAGTGCTGTCCAGTAATTAGTGTAGATATTGGTATTAATATGCCCAATGCAATGAATAAATATTTTATTTTATGTTTTTCCCCAATATAATGTAAAGCTATAAGCACGGAATAAGCCGTATGTAATGAGGGAATTTCGTATTCTGGACGAGTGGTAATCCATAAATAATGTAAATTTATTAAATCATGCCCCACTCCTGCCTGAAATGGTGATTTAACAATAAAAATAGCATAAATAATACCAGCTATAAGCCAACCTAATGCTATATCAATCATTATTTTATCGGACTTTAACAGATTCTTTTTATACAATAAATAAAATCCAATACCTCCAATTATGGAAATTGAAAAAAAATATGTATAAATTATTCTAAAAAATTCAATGATAATCGGATTTAATGATTGAAGAAAATTGTAAAAATTAGAATTACATAGGGGCAATTCTAATAAATAATGGGTTAAATCATACGGCGAAACTAATTGGTAATACCACATATAACCTCCCCATAAAACATAAGCCAAAGGATAAACCATTATTCTTATCAATATTTTTTTATTTATCATATGATTTAACACCATCACATATATAATTATAATTAATATATTTATACATATTACACATATTAATAAATTATAAATTATAAATTATTCAAAATAATTATTTAAATCAATTACACATTTCAACATTAATTCGGTGGTTTTTTCCAAATCCTCAATATCTATTACTTCAACAGGAGTATGGATATATCTAGAAGGAACAGAAATAACTCCCGTAGGCACTCCCTCCTGTGTTAATTGTATTGAAGTAGCATCAGTAGTCCCACCATCTCCAACTTCATATTGAATTTGTATGTCGTATTTTTTAGATACTTCTTTTACCAATTTCATAACTTTTGGGTGAGCTATTAAACCTCTTCCAGCCGCATCAACTACTCCAAATACTGGACCTTTTCCCATTTCAACAGCCGCATCTTCCATTGTTATACCTGGGTGGTCACCGCATATTGTTACATCAAGTGCAAAAGCAACATCTGGATTTATGCCGAATGCCGAAGTTTTAGCACCTTTTAATCCAACTTCCTCCTGAACAGTTCCAACCAAATACAATTGACAGTCTAATTCTGCATCTTTTAATTCTTTTGCTACTTCCAATAAAACAGCACAACCCGCCCTATCGTCAAATGCCTTTCCAGTTATTCTATTGTTTCCAAGAATATCAAATTCTGTTTTAAATGATGCCCAAGAGCCAATTTCAACACCCATATTTTCAGCGTCTTCTCTATTTTTTGCTCCAATATCTATAAACATAAAATCTGATTTCATCAATTTATTTCTTTCTTCTTCTTTCATTTTGTGCGGTGGTTTTGAACCTAAAACACCAATTATATCCCCTTTGTCCGTATGAACAACTACTTTTTGATTTAAAAGCATTTGGTCATTAATTCCCCCAATTTTTACAAATTTTAAAAATCCTTTATCGTCAATATATTTTACCATTAAACCAATTTCGTCCATATGTGCCGCAATCATTATTTTTTTTCCAGCATTTCCTTTTTTTGCTATGAGATTTCCAAATTTATCAACACATACTTCATCACAGTATTTTTTAAGTTCTTCTTCCATATAATTTCTTATCCTATCTTCTCTCCCTGAAATTCCTTCTAATGTAGATAATTCTTTTAAATAATCAATTACAGTCATATTTTCACCTGTTTTTTTATTCAAATATAATGAAAGATGTCAGCGATTTATCTATCCGCACATACCATTATCAAATTATATTATATAATTTTATTTATGGTTAATCGAAATTAAGTGTCTAATCATATACAATAATATAACTACATACATACAAAAATATCAAATAGCCCCTTGCAATTCAAAATAATTTTTTTGTTTTACGATTATTATCGGAGCTCCCATACTTCCCAATCTATTTTTTAATTCTTTATCATTTGTGCATACTACTACCATATTATTTCTGTTCTTCTGTTCATTCACATAATTAACAATTATATCATCTGCGTATTTTCCGTCGTCATATTCCTCTGTTTTATATTTTTTAATTAAAGATAATAAAATATTTATTGAAAATTTTTCTTTTCCCTTTAATTGAGTTTTAAGTTTTTCCAATTCTCCTATAACACATTTTAATATTATTATTTCATAATTTGCGGTTAATACTCGATTTAATTCATAATCTATGTTTATTTTATGTTTTATGGCATATATTAAAAAATTTGTGTCAAATATTACTTTGGTTTTTGTCATTGTTATCTACTCATTTAAATTTTAGGTTTAGGAGCTCCTTACTATTGAATTTCCACCAATTTTTTCAACAGCTATTGTGTTATTTGCCACCTGCTCTAATTCCGAATGGTGAGATATTACAAATATTTGAGAGAGGGATTTTATATTTCTAAATACTTTTAATAAATTATGTCTCCTATTTTCATCAAGGAATGCCGTCGGTTCGTCCAGTATTATACAATTCAAATTGCTACAAACAGCTTTCGCAATTCCAATTCTAATAGCAAGAGCCACGGCTATTTGCTCCCCTCCGCTTAGCGTTTTCACAGGACTACCATCTACGGCAATATCATAGTCATTTTTAATTTCTATGTGAGCATATGGCAATTCAAATTCATTAAATACTTCATTAGTATATCTTTGAATAATAGGTATATATTTTTGTCTTAAATATTGTTGAAATCCATTTTTTGAAAAAACATCTTCTCTTATGTTGTTTAAATTTCGTATGGCGTTTTCTAATTGTTTCTTTTTAAACTCTAATTGTTTTAGTTCTTTTAATTTATTTTCAAATTCCAATAATAATTTATTATCCTTTTTAATTGTTGTATCTAATTCAATAATTTCTAAATTAATTTCATTAAATTTTTTATCTATTTTTTTATAACTCTGTTTTGCATTTTCATGTTCTTCTAAATTGTATTGTAGTTTTTCAATTGATAATTCAATACATTGTATTTCATTTTTTAAATTAGTTAAATTATCGTCCTCTTTTTTCAATAACTCATTAACTTTATTTCTTACTTCTTCAATAGATACTCCATATTTATCAGCATAATTGTTTAATACCGCCTTAGAATCATTATATTGATTATATCCGTCCTTATATTTTGTTAGTTCTTTTTCCCCATTATTTTTTTCAATTTCTAATTTAGAGTATATGGCAACTTTATCTTTTAGATTATCTATTTCTTTATTTATTTTATTTAATTTTTCCATGTTTTGTTCTTTATTTTTAATTAAACTCAATAATTCTTTTAATTCGTCTGCCTTGCTGTTTAACTCTTTTTTTGTATTTACAATTGATTCATTTGTATTATTTCCAATTATCCCCAATAATTTGTTTTTATCCTTTATTATTTCCTGCTCATTGCTATTTTTTAAAAAATTCTCACAATATTCATATTTTTTATAACAGGATTCTAATTCTTTTATTTTATTATTTAACCTTTTAATTTCTTCCATTATATTATTATATTTTATTAAATCACTATCAAGAGTTATTAAATCATTTTTTAAATTATTTAATATATTTTCTTTTTCTATAAAATTTTTATTTTTTTCTTTTAATTGTCCATGTTTATTTTTTAAATTATTTATTTTGTTTAATTTGTCTTCTATATCTTTTTTTTCAGCTAAATATTGATTATATTCTATTTGTAGTTTGTTTAGTTTGTTCTGCCCGTCCTCTATTAATTGATTGTATTGTTTAAGGAGCTCCTCTTTTTTCAACTCATCAAGATTTGACTGACACACAGGACATTTATCTTCTGTTGTTCCTTCAAGTTTTTCTATGGCGTCTTTTGTTTGGCTTATTTCTGCATTTTTATGGGCAATTTTTTCTTTTAATAGGTCTATTTTATTAACCATATCGTCATATTCTGTTCTAATTTCTTGCTCTTTACTTAGCTCTATTTCAATATTCTCAAAATCTTTTAAATCATGTTTAAGTTTTATTATTTCATTTTCAATGGATTTAATTTGTTGTTTTAATCCTTTTTCCTTTTCCTTTATTCCGCTTAATTCCACCAGTTCTTTATTTAAATTTTCCAACTCGCTAGATAATTCCAAATATTTTAAATAATTTTCTTTATTTTTACTTAGTTCTATTTTATTATCTTCAATTTTAGCCAATTCTTTATTTAATACGCCTAAATCTCTTAATTTATTTAATATATCTTCCAATTTATTTAGTTCTTTGTTTATATCATTAATTTCCTGTTCTATTTCGTTATTTGGTTTATTTTTTGGATTTTTCTCAATTAACTTTTTTTCCATTTCTTTAATGGTTCTTTTTAAATTTTTCATTGCCCCCTTTAATTCATTAACTTCCTCATAATATTTTTTGTATTTTAAAAGTTCATTTGCTAATTCTTTTAATTTTTTCTCTATTTTATTGTATTCCGCATAGTTTGTAGAATTGCTATTCAAAATATTATTGTGTGTGTTTATAGTCCCCAAATCACCCATTAAGTTTTTAATATTATTTTCAGAAGTTTCTACTTTATGCCTTAATTCCTTTAAATTATTTTGTAAATTATTATTTTCTTTTTCCTTCTTTTCCTGTTTATTTAGTAATTTTTCCTTCTTGTTCCGCATATCCCTTACATGGTTAAATTTACTATTAAGTTCTTTTAAATTTTTTAAATTTTTTTCGGTATTTTCTTTTAATATATTTATATTATTATTTATATCATCTATTTGTTTTAATTCTCCTTCAATTCTGTTTAAATCTAATTCCATACTTTTTATGGGATTTTTAAGTTTATCCCATACTTGTTCATACTTTTCAATACCTAATAATTTTCCCATTAACCTTTTTCTTTCCGCAGGTGTAATTTGAATAAATGATGATATCTCTCCTTGTTTTATGTAAATCGCATTTGAAAACACATCGTTATCCATATTGAGTATTTCCATTATTTTATTATTAACACTGTTATTGTCATCAGAATATAGTATATCGTTTTCGTAAAGATAATTTATATTTTTCTTTCCTCTGCCTCTAATTACTTTATATTTTTTACCCAGTATTTCAAATTCAAAAGATATTAAAAAAAAATCAGTGCCTCTTTTTATCGTATCACTTAATTTAATTTTACGAGGGGCAAATAAGGCATAATTCATAGCTTCAAATATGGACGATTTCCCGCTTCCATTCTGCCCTATTATTGTGGTAATCCCCTGTTTAAATGATAAATTTGTATTGCTATGACTTCTAAAATTTTTAATACTAATATTATTTATAATCATATATCTCACCCCTTATCTTAATATTATCCTAATATTATCCTAATATCTTCTTATCTTTTTAATATAATTTTAAATAATAACTTATCTTAAATAATAATCTTTAACATATTCATATAATCCATCATCTTCTTTTAGAGCTTCATAATATAATCCTTGCACAAACTCCACATCATATTTTTTATTTTTAAGGAATTCTCCAAATATCTCATCGGTTTTGTTGTTAATATCCAAAAACATACTACCCGTATCAATATCATCATCAATTATTGATAATCTACTATAAAGTGCTTTTTTATTCATTAAGTCCTTTAAACCACCTAAAAATTCCCGAACAACTCCACAAATAACTACTGGTTTTGTTTTATCATTATAATTATTTAATTCATTTACTAAATTTTCAAAATCATTTTTATTTTTTATGGTTTTATCAATTACAAAATCCCTACATTTAATATTTATTTTATCCACACAACTTATATCAAAATCATTTTTACTCATATCCACTAAATAAAAACCTTTCCCCTCTTTTTTATAGTCCCTATATTCGTCATAATCGGTTATTTCTGTTGAACCACTCCATCCTAAAACTTGACTGCCATTACTATTATTATTACTATTATTACTATTATTATTTATTTGTAAATTTATTGTTTTAAGTATTCTTTTATGAATATGTCCTCCTGCGTAGTAATTAAACCCCCTTGGAAGATTATTCGCTTGAATCTCATAAGTTGGTATGTTTGAATAAGAATAAATACTCTGATGAAAAATTAATATTTTATTTTTATAATTCTTTGATTCTTGCTCTATTAGTTTATAGTCATCAAATAACTCAGTAGTTTTCCCAATACTTGTATAATCCGAACCACCAATAAATATTTCTTTATTATTTTTTTTAAATATGTGGTATTTCTTTTTTGTAAAGGTATGTAATTTATCTTTTAAAATATTTTTTAATATCAAATAAGGGCTTCCTTTCGTTATTCTTGGTGGAACATCATGATTACCATGAATTATATATATTGGAATATTATGTTCCTTTAATCTCTCAAATCCTTTTAGTGCCGTATATAGTGCGTTTATTGGCGGAGTAGATTGCTCAAATAAATCCCCACTATGCACAACAAAATCTGGTTTTATATCAATTATTTTGTCTATGCACTGATTAAATGCGTTATATATATCCTTTTCTCTTTCATCTGAATTATACTGTCTATATCCTAAATGATTATCCGACATATGAATAAATTGCATAATTTCACCCCAATTAAAATAATTAATAACACTGTCCGTATATCCGTCGATTTATCATAATAATATTTACTATAATTATTTTAAATATTGTTAATTATAATTTATATTAGCATACTAATATATATTTACTGCGTGGAGCTATGGAGCTATGGAGCTCCCAATACAATTAGGTGAAAATTATGATAGGATTAAAAATTGAAGATG
>OBLD01000025.1_pt1 | contig 16767 bp, 19 predicted proteins | sample 1496151 | NCBI WGS metagenome assembly OBLD01 (sample SAMEA2341967, study PRJEB22496) | metagenome
GTATCGTTAGTATTGGTGATGTACATCGTGCGATTTTTAAATCGTGTATGACGTCGTAGTTTGACTTGGGGTATAATTTCTTGCCCATGAATACAGCACTAAAAATTATCTTGGTAGATAAGAACACGGGTCGTTCGGCCATGTTGCGCCGCGCTTTACAAGACAAAGGCCATGAAGTGATTTGTCGTATGGATGATAGCGCTAAATTACAAGACAGTAATGAAATGACTCACGCTGATGTGGTGATTGTAAATGCCGACATTCCTGATGAAGAGGTGTTTGCAAATTTGACCGATGTCAATAAAACCAAGCCAAAACCAATTGTTATGTTTACTGAAGAGTCCAGCTCTGAGATGGCAAGTTCGGCGATTAAGTCAGGTGTTAATGCTTATATTGTTGATGGTCTCGAAGAAAATAGAGTGCAGCCTATCATTGATGTGGCGATGGCACGTTTTCGTGAGTTCCAAGCGCTTAAGGACGAACTAGATGCAACGCGCAATCAACTCTCAGAGCGTAAAGCGGTAGAGAAAGCCAAAGGCTTGTTAATGAAGCACAAAGACATTAATGAGGATGATGCTTACCAGTCATTAAGAAAGATGGCAATGGATAAGAATAAGCGTATTGTTGATGTAGCTGAAAGTGTGATTAATGCTTTCGAGTTGCTAGAATAAGGTTTTATTCTTTATCTAGTTTTTTCATTTCAGCATCGATTTTATCCATCTCTGCTTCCATCTCTGCATCATCCCAGTCTTCATCTTCTTCATCTTCTGGTGACTCATCATTATTTCGGTCAGTCGAAGGCTCGGTAGGGCTATCATCATTAGTGACTTCTTTGCGCTTAAACATCGGCGCAAAAATTAAACCTGCTTCAAATAATAACCACATTGGAATAGCAATTAATACCTGAGAAATAATATCAGGTGGTGTGAGTAACATCCCCAATATAAAGGCGCCGATAATGACATACGGTCGGTTATTTTTTAGCTTTTCAACTGTTGTGATGCCAAACATAATCAGTAATATGGTGGCAATAGGTACTTCAAAAGCCACACCGAAGGCAAAAGAAACCTTAAGCACAAAATCTAAGTAGTATTGAATGTCAGGAGTGAAGTCGACAACGCTTGGGCCGACACTGGATAAGAATCCAAAAATAACCGGGAAAACCACATAGAAAGAGAATAGTATTCCAGCATAAAACAAAATAGTAGATGACACGATTAAAGGGACGACCATTTGTTTTTCGTGTTTGTATAGGGCGGGCGCAATAAATTTCCATATTTGATAGAGTAGATATGGCATGGCTAGATAAACAGCCATAATTAGCGCCATTTTAAGTGGTGTTAGAAATGGTGATATTACCCCAATAGCGATGATGTTAGTATCTTGCGGTAGAACACTGATAATAGGTGCGGCAATAAAGCCATAAACTTCATTAGCAAAAGGAAATAAGCCAATAAAAATGACTAAAATAGCAATAACTGAGTGTAGCAATATGTCACGCAGTTCGACCAAATGCTGAACAAAGGTCATTTCTTCTTTTTTACGCTCTGAAGTCATGATTTTTTGTTGTTGACGTCGTCCTTAATTTGATTGAGCTCTTCTTTAGTCTCTTTCAAAATTTCAACGATACTTGAATCTTTATCTTCAAGACTTAAATGTTCTTTAAGTTTGTCGGCTTCAAACTCATCGCCAATATCATCTTGAATTTTGGCAATGAATCTTTTAGCTTTGCCAGCGTATTGCCCGGCTTTTCGAGCGATAGCCGGCATTCTTTCAGGGCCAACCACGATTAGAGTAATGACACCAATTAAGGCGAATTCCCAAAAGCCAATATCAAACATGGTTTATTTTTTTGCTTTATCTTCTTCTTTGATAACTTTGGCTTCGATGACATCATCTTTGTTATCGATTTTGTCTTCTGAGCTATCTTTCATGGATTTTTTAAAACCTTTAATGGCGCCACCAAGGTCGCCACCAATGTTTTTAAGACGCTTACCACCAAAAATAAGCAATACGATTACTAAGATAATAATCAGTTCAAATGGTCCTGGCATCATGTTTCTTTCTCCTGTTGTTTAGTTAGTTCGATTGGCTTTTTCTTCCAAACCCGATAAGCCAAATCGTGATGATAATTCATCTTGTATTTTATCGATTTTAATGTTTTTGTGTCGCAGTAATACCAGCGTGTGAAACCACAGGTCTGCTACTTCATAGATGATTTTATTTTGATCATCGTCTTTGGCAGCCATAATCACCTCGGCAGACTCTTCACCAATCTTTTTTAAGATTTCGTCTAAGCCCTTAGCATATAAAGAGGCTACGTAAGATTTATCCGCATTGGCAGATTTACGCTCTTCGAGTATTTGTTCTAATTTTGTTAATATGTCATCCATAAATATCTTTTGGGTCTTTCAATACGTCTGCAACACTCTGCCAATCATTATTGTCTAGTTTTTGGAAAAAACAAGACTTTCTGCCGGTATGACAAGCAATACCACCGACTTGCTCTACCTTGAGCAGGATAACATCATTATCACAATCTGTATAGATTTCTTTAATTAATTGTGTGTGCCCTGACTCTTCACCTTTAAACCATAGTTTTTTGCGAGAGCGAGAATAATAAACTGCTTGTTGTTTCTCAATCGTGAGTGCTAAGGATTCTTCATTCATCCACGCAAACATCAAAACCTCCCCTGTTTCAAAATCTTGGGCAATGGCAGGAATTAATCCGTCGCTATCAAATTGTATTTGTTCTAATGCACTCACGTGGGATAACAGTCTTTTGCTAAAATGATTGATTTTACCGCTAGTATTTGCTTACATGAAATTATTTACTTTATGCCTATTGCTCTCTATTAACGCTTTGGCCAATATAGGCAATTTCACACTGAACAGTGAAAAAACTTTATATATTGTTGATGGTGATAGTGTCAGTGTGCAAATGCGTATTGCAGGTATTGATACACCTGAAATTAAACAAAAATGTCGGAAAACAAAATTTCAAGTTGTTGATTGTGGTCGATTGGCTAAGGATTATTTAAAGCAAGTCTTGCAAAACTTGCCCGATGAATTGTTAATCGAGCCCATTGGCATTGATCATTACAATCGTATTTTGGTCAAAGTGTATAAGGGCGATACCGATGTTGGTAAGCTCATGGTAGAGGCGGGCATGGCCTTTTCTTATAAAGATACTTACCGACAAGAAGAGGATTTAGCCAAAGCAGAGAAACTGGGTTTCTGGGATTTTTACACCCCACCAATTCAGCCCTATAAATGGCGCAAAATGAATCGTCGTTAATTATCTTAAGGTAACTAGCTCTTCAGCACTCGTCGGATGAATCGCTATTGTGTCATCAAACTGCTTTTTAGTCGCACCCATCTTAATGGCAACGGCGAAACCTTGGAGCATCTCATCAGCACCATGCCCCATAATATGACAACCAACGATTTTTTCATCATCACCTTCACACACAAGCTTTAAAGCAGTGGTGGTTTTGTGATCAAGTAAAGCATCTGCCATTGGGGTGAATTCTGATTTATAGATTTTTATCTTGTCGAATTTCTCATTCGCTTCATCTTCCGTTAATCCAATGGTACCAATCGGCGGATGAGAAAAGACCACAGTGGCAATGTTATTGTAATCAAGGTGACGATCAATCATGTCATTGTATAGGCGATCAGACAACCTTCTACCAGCTGCAATTGCCACGGGCGTGAGTGGCGCTCTACCAGTGGCATCACCGAGTGCAAAAATATTATCAACATTGGTAACTTGGAATTTATCTGTAGGGATAAATCCACGCTGGTCACACTTAACACCTGCATTTTCTAAGCCAAGATGTTGTGTCATTGGGTTTCTGCCAACTGCCCAGATGATTTGATCAAAACCAGAAAATTCGCCTTTGTTAGTAATAATGGTTTTATCATCGGTGACTTTATCAATTTGAGATCCGTGATGGATAGTAATACCATGCTCTGTATAGTCTTTATCCAGTGCGGTTTGAATCATTGAATCAAAGCCTCTAAGCAAGGTATCAGCACGGCCAAAAATCTCCACTTCTGAGCCAAGCGCATTGAGTACACCTGCCAGCTCTACGCCAATATAGCCACCACCAATCACAGCTACTTTTTTAGGTAAGTCTTCTAATTCAAAAAAACCATCTGAGGTAATACCATGCTGCGAACCTTCGATATGAGGAACAGCAGGCTCACCGCCAGGGGAGAGCACAATATGATCAGCTGTGTAAGTTTCACCATTAACAGAGACTGTATTTTTATCGACTAATTTACCAAAGCCGTGAATATAGTCAACACCTAAGTCCTCCAAATACCCGTCGTACCAATTGGTAATGCCTTTAATATAGTTATCTCTACCTTCCTTTAGTTTTTTCCATGAAAAACTTTTCACCTCGACATCAAAACCGAAGCCTTGTGCACTGTTAATATGGGTGGCAGCATTGGCGGCAAACCACATGACTTTTTTAGGAACGCAGCCAACATTCACACAAGTGCCACCAATGGTTTTCACTTCAATGACCAAGCATTTTTTGCCGTATTCACTGGCACGTTCAACCGCCGATAATCCGCCAGAACCTGCACCAATTGCAATCATGTCATAATGTGTTGTCCTCTCCGAGGACTGCTGCGTGTCGCTTACCCTCCCAGAGGACTGCTGTGTTTCGCTTGTCATTATTATTCTCCTAATAACCAGCCTTAAGGCTAGCTTCAATAAATTTGTCTAAATTACCATCCAGTACATCTTGTGTATTGGTTGATTCTACCCCAGTACGCAAATCCTTAATACGAGACTGATCAAGTACATAGGAGCGAATTTGATGCCCCCAGCCAATATCAGATTTTGCGTCTTCTAGTTCTTGGTTTTCGCTATTGCGTTTTTGCATTTCCAATTCGTACAGTTTGGATTTGAGTTGCTTCATAGCTTGGTCTTTATTAGCATGTTGTGAGCGACCATCTTGGCACTGAACCACAGTGTTGGTGGGTAGGTGAGTGATGCGAACAGCCGAATCTGTTTTGTTTACGTGCTGTCCTCCAGCGCCACTGGCACGATAAGTATCAATACGGATATCAGTTTTGTTAATTTCAATATCAATATTGTCATCTACTTCAGGGGAAACAAAGACAGATGAGAAAGAGGTGTGGCGTTTTCCATTGGCATTAAAGGGTGATTTTCTGACCAAGCGATGGATGCCAATTTCACTACGCAACCAACCAAACGCATAGTCGCCATCAAAATGAATGGTGGCTGATTTAATACCAGCAACTTCGCCAGCTGATACTTCCATAAGTTTTACTTTGAAATTATGTTTATCACCCCAGCGTAAATACATTCGTAAAATCATCTCAGCCCAATCTTGCGCCTCAGTACCGCCTGAACCTGATTGAATATCCAAGTAAGCAGAATTGGCATCGAGTTCACCGCTAAACATGCGTTGGAATTCTAGTTGTTTAACTGAGGTTTCAATGCGATTTAAGTCGTTGATAACGCTATTAGCCGTATCTTCATCATCTTCAGATTGCGCCATATCTAAGAGCTCTTTTGCATCTTCTAAAACAGCACTTGCTTCATCAAAGGTTTGGCAAATTGATTCTAGTTTTGATTTCTCTTGACCTAAGGCTTGAGCTATTTCTGGGTTAGACCAAATATCTGGGTTTTCCATCTCTAGCAAAACTTCTTCGAGCCTGCCTCGTTTTTCTTCCAAATCAAGATGTGCAGACAAAACAGAGGAGCGCTCTCTTAGGTCTTCAATTTTTTGATAAGTGGGTGATAATTCCATGAGAGTTATTTTACTACTAGGTTAAATTTGAGTAGACATAAAAAAAGCCCCAAACGGGGCTCTTATGGAAAATAATTTTAATTATTTTCTTAGACCTAAGCGAGAAATTAAATCAGAGTAAGCAGTTACATTACTACCTTTAAGGTAAGTTAGTAACTTCTTACGCTGAGAAACTAAATGCAAAAGACCTCTTCTTGAGTGGTGATCTTTTTTGTGCGTTTTAAAATGCTCAGTTAAATGCTTAATACGCGCCGTTAGTAACGCAACTTGCACGTTTGTTGAGCCAGTATCGTTAGCTTCTTGTTGGTATTCTTTAATAATAGATTGTGTATCAATTGACATAATAAGTATAAGTAAAAGTAAATCAAAATTCAGTAAAGGGTTAATTATACGCTAATTATATTTTTGATTCCACACCTTGAGTAAAAAATTAATAAAAAGAGGCTTCCCCATTGGGTCTGGTTTTAAAGCGTTTATGAATCCATAAATATTGCTCAGGCGCTTTGAGAATTTGATCGTGCAAAATTTGGTTGGTTCTAGTGGCGTTATCGACTACATCACTACTTGGATAATCCGTTAGTGGTGCATCAAAACTCATGGTATAGCCCTTATCAGTGCGAATGAAGAAATAAGGAATCACTACTGTGTTTGGTGTTTTTGCTAATCGCGCTGTTGCGGCAATGGTAGCGGTTTGAATGTCGAAAAAAGGCGCAAAAACAGAATTTTTTTCGCCCAAGTCTTGATCGGGCGCATACCAAATAGGCAGACCACTCTTTATTGTTTTCATCATGGTGCGCGTGTCTTTGGTTTTGATCATGGTTGCCCCATTGTTAACAAAACCTTTGCGCATTGCTTCATCAAATAAAGCATTATTTTGTGGACGGTAGATATTGGCAACCTTGTGTTTTAATAGTAGTGCTCTTGAGCCTAGCATTAACGGCATAAAATGGGCAGCAAGTATAATAACGCCTTGTTTTTTATTCAATGCATCTGTTAAGTGATATTCATTATGAATGGTGATGAGTTTTTGTATTTTTTCGCTTTTACCAAAGTAAGCATTGGCAGTTTCAAAAAGTGAAATACCGATGGCTTCAAAATTTTGCTTTACTAGACTTTCCACTTCAATCGAACTTTTATCGGGAAAGCAGCGAGCGATGTTAATAAAGGCAATTTTTCTAAATCGAGAAAGCAGTGGGTAGAGTAATCGACCAATGCCAGTACCAAGAAACACTTGTGCAGAAAAAGGCAATTTGGTGCCTAATTTCATAAAGCCAATTAAAAGCCAAGTTGGTATAAATTTAGGTTGATAAAAATTTTGTTTTTTCATTAAAATAGTTTTATGCCTTATATTAGCCAAAGTTTTATTGACGATTTACCTAATCAAATTGACATTGTCGATTTGATTTCTAAACGTTTGTCGCTCAAAAAAACAGGCAGCGATTATCGCGCACCTTGTCCTTTTCATGGTGGTAAAAATCGTAACTTTGCTGTTAGTAGTCACAAGCAATTTTATCACTGTTTTAAGTGTGGTGAGAGCGGTGGCGCGATTAGTTTTGTACAAAAAATTGACAACCTGAGCTTTGTCGAAGCGATTGAGGCGATTGCCAATGAATTCGGTTTAAAAATTGAGTACGATAGCAATACCAAGCCAGTTGACCCACGTTTAGAGCGTTATCGAGACTTATCTCAAAAGGTAAGTGCATTCTATATTCAGCAGCTCCGCAGCTCTCCAGCAAAAGAAAAAGCAGTGAGTTATGCCAAAAATCGAGGTATTAGTGGTGAGATCGCCAAACGTTTTGAATTAGGCTTTGCACCACCAAGTAATAATGACCTACTGCTTGCATTTGAAAAAGACGAACAAGCAAGTACAGATTTAAAATCTTTAGGTTTGATTAAAACAGGCGAATACGGCGACTATGATTTTTTTCGTGATCGTTTAATGTTTCCTATTCATAATACTAAGGGTAATGTTATTGCTTTTGGTGGTAGGGCGTTTGACAATAAAGCCAAGGCTAAGTATTTAAACTCTTCAGAAAGTCCAATATTTTCTAAATCAAGAGAGCTTTATGGGCTTTACCATGCGCGGAAATTTTCCCGCACCATGGATTATGTCTTGGTGGTTGAAGGTTATATGGATGTGGTGGCGCTTCATCAAGCAGGCTTTACCAAAGTTGTTGCTACGCTGGGCACAGCTACGACTCCAGAACATTTACAAATACTGGCGCGTACCACCAACACCATTGTTTTTTGTTTTGATGGTGATAATGCAGGGCGGGCGGCTGCTTGGAAGGCTTTAAAGGTAACTTTGCCAATAATTAAAGCTGGCTTGATAGTTAAGTTTTTATTCTTACCTGATGGAGAAGATCCAGACACTTTGGTCAAAAAAGAATCTACTAAGGCTTTTGAAACACGCATTGAGAAGGCCCAGACATTGTCAAAGTTTTTGTTTAACCATGTAAAGTCTGAGGTAGATTTTGATACCATCGAAGGCAAGACTTTGTTTTTAGAAAAAGTCTCAGTATTGATTAATCAAGTGAATTATGAAATTTACCAACAACAGCTAATTGATGGGGTTGCCCAAGTGGTTGGGCAAAGCGTTGAGCAAGTTCAAACTGTTTTTAAGCAACAAGCTGAGCAGGTGATATCAACATCCATTGATCCAATCCCAACTCTAGTTGTCGATGATGAACCACCAATACCTGATTTTTCAGATTTTTCAGATGATTATCAATCCCCAAGTCCAACACCTAAAGAAAATAGCACTGTTAAAGTGCTCATGTCTAGAATGATCAGTTTATTGCTTAACTATCCATCGATTGCGCATGACAATGATACGGTTGAAGTTAGGGTTAGGGCGCTTAAAGAAAACGATAAAGAATTCACAACCTTGCTAGATTTAGTGCACTCCGCTGAAATGGTAGAAGATGTTTCACAAGAGGAGTTGCTCAAGCCTTTTAAGGTCAAGACTGGTTTTTATAATCGATTGCAAGAATTATGTGCTTTAGTGCCTTTTTTGAGCGAAAATGCAGCTAAAAATGAGTTTTTAGATGCATTACTAAAAGTAGAAAGGCGACAAAAGAAGGCGCAATCTTTACTCATTAAAGACGAACAAGAGTACGTAAAAAGCCTACAAGCAAGAAGAGGAAAGAAGAGCTAGTTTTTTGCCAGCAACTTGATAGACTGATCAACGGTTAAGATGCTCTCCATTGCACTTTTAAACGTCATTGCTGCAGAATTTCCACCACCACACTTATTTAACTCGTCTGGGCGGTAATGGTTGTAGCATTTTTTTGGATGGTCAAGCATAATAGCCATAATATATTTTGGATTATTGACTGGAGCAAAGCCGGTAAAAAATGTTCTGTTAATGCCTTTTTTGTTGTATTTACCGTTGATAATTTTTTCAGCTGTACCGGTTTTTCCTGCAACATCATAGCCTTTAATTCGTGCACGGTAGCCAGAGCCATCCCACGAAGCAACTGAATCAAGTATGTTGGCAATCTTAAGAGTAGAGTTTTTGCTAAAAACCTGGGTTACTTTTTCATTTGTATTAACCCCTTTGACGAGTTTCAAAGGCGGAATAGCGCCTTGATTGGCAAACACCAAATAAGCCCTAGCCAATTGCGCTAAACTAGTCTCCATAGGGCCATAGCCATAAGACAATGCACGTTTGTCTGAAAGTGCCCAAGATTCAAAATTCTTCAGCGATCCAGAAGTTTCAATACTAGGGACTAGTCCGAGCAGGTGCCCAAACCCAAGCTTATTCCAAGTGTTATACACATTTTCTTTATTGAGTCTTTCAGAAATATTCACAGTGCCTAAGTTATGCGACTTCTCTAAGATTTTCTTAATGGTCATATATTTATATTTACCATCTGGTTTATGCTTTCCAATACGTTTAGTCACATCAATCAGCTCATTATTGGTAGCAGTAATTTTGTTTTGATCAAGCGCCAATAGCATGGTAAATGGTTTCATGGTTGAGCCGGGCTCTACCTTATCTTGCAGCACTCTATTTCTCCAGTGTGATGGCTTGTAAGTGCTATTATCATTTGGATCAGTGGCAGGGTAGTTAGCCATAGCCAAAACTTCACCATTTGCTGCTAAGATAATGGCCGATCCAGAATTAGCATCATGGAATTCAACTGATTCTTTAATGGCAGTGTAGGCATGAAATTGAATATTTGCATCAATGGTTAAGGTGATATTTTGCCCATGCTTAAGCTGATTAACGGTTAAAGGGTTGAAGTATGAGCCTTGAGAGTCCTGGTTAAAACTGAGTTGAGTGATTCCATTTTCGCCTGTTAGAGTTGTATTAAATTCAGCTTCAATGCCGGAGACGCCTTGCTTATCATGATTAACCCGTCCAAGCAAGGGTGCTAATGAGGCAGATTTTGGATAATAGCGCCGTGTATCCGCTTGAAGTCTAACGCCTTCGATCCTTCTTTTTTTGCAAATTTCAACAGTTTTATAGGTTGCCTCTGACTCTTTAAGTTGGGAAAATGCTAAGGCTTTATCTATTAAACTGAGTTTATTTTTTACTGATTTATTAGTGCAAATACTCAATTTAATTTTTTTTAGATTGGCAATATTTTCTAGAATAGGATCGGTTAATTGTAGATTTTTTTTAATGACTAAATTTTTTCTACCGGCTTTTCTACTGAGTTTTCTCTCAATCGCACTGCGTAATTCTGCCTCGGGCATCATTAATGCCTCAGCTAATTTTGGAATGAAGGGTGTTTGCACTTGGGTAGGGTCTAAGTTAACTCTTTTTAAGATGCGACTAGAGGCCAAAATATCACCATTTCGATCTAATATATCACCGCGTCGTGCCTTACTCTCAAACTCTTTAGCCGCTTGTTGACTGGCTTTTTCTTGAATATTACTTGACCCTGCATCGAGTTGATTAATGGTGATAATCCTAAATCCAAATCCAAGTAAGAATAAAGCAAAGAAATATTTAATCATACCTTGGCGATACCAATAATTTTGCACCCTTGAAAGCGTTATTGGTTTAGGCTGTTTGCTTGTCATAATAATACAGTCCGAACTTTTTTCGGGTCAACTGGCTTCATTTGTAAAGCATTCAAGGCTTTTTGCTTAATTTCTGCACCACTAATTTTTTCTGAATGTTCGATTAATAACTGTTTTCGCATCGCCATTATTCGTTGATTTTGATTTTTTATCACCTTTGATTTCTCTTCTAAAAGATAATTTTGATGATGCCAAATAATCGTATAGAAAGACAAAACAACAATGGCTAGACTCAGCACAATATTAATCTTTGTCATATTAAAGGAGTGATTTAACATGCTCGCTCCTTTAATGCAGTGCGCTGTGCAACTCTCAGTATGGCGCTTCTAGAGCGTTTGTTATTTTGCACTTCTGTTTTACTGGCAAATTGCTTGCCTAAATCTTTAAATAAGGTTTGTTGAATGTCACTATTCATCACCGGCAAACCCTTAGGTAATTGCTTTTGTTTAGAGTGTTTTTGAATGAATTGTTTAACAATTCGATCCTCAATAGAGTGAAAGCTAATAATACTAAGTCGTCCTTCGGGTGCTAATACGTCAATACTTTGTTCTAATGTTTCAGCCAATTGTTTCAACTCTTGATTAATAAAGATACGAATGGCTTGAAACGAGCGCGTGGCGGGGTGCTTGTTTTTTTTGGTTCTAACTACGCCGGCAATAATATTGGCCAATTGTAAAGTCGTGGTAATTGTTTGATCTTGCTGAACTCTTTTAATCGCACTGGCAATGTGTCGGCTTTTCTTTTCTTCGCCAAATTCATAAATGACATTGGCAATTTCAACTGCATCGGCATTTTCTAGCCACTGTGCGGCACTGATGCCACTAGTTTGGTCCATACGCATATCCAGCGGACCGTCTGAATTAAAACTAAAGCCACGATCAGCATTGTCTAATTGTGGTGATGACACGCCTAGATCCATCAAGATGCCGTCGATTTTTCCGGATAAATTTCTCTCGCTTAATATTTCACCCATATGAGTGAAAGCACTGTGAATAACAGTGAGGCGCTCATCATTAAAGTTTTCTTTAGCAAATTCAACGGCGTGGATGTCTTGATCAAAAGCGATAACCGAACCCGACTTGTCTAACTTATCTAGAATGCCCTGCGTATGTCCGCCTCGACCAAAAGTTGCGTCAATGTAGATACCGCCTGTTTTTAGGTTAAGTGCATCGATTGACTCGGTAAACATCACTGATTGGTGATGATTAGAGGTCATAGCGATAATTGGGTAATTTCTGGTGGGACTTCTTCTTGCCTGCTGAGCGAGTCAAGGTTTTCAATTTGCTCATGCCAAGCATCTTCATCCCACAATTCGAAGTTGTTGCCTTGTCCGCTAAGAATTAGTTTTTTATCAAGTTTGGCGTATTCTCTCAAGGTTGCAGGGATTAGAATGCGAGAAGCTTTGTCAAGTTCGCAATCAGTTGCGTGACCAATGAGTTTACGTTTTAAGCGTTTTGTATGGATATTAAGCGAAGGTAATGCACTTACCTTGCGCTCAAGATTTTGCCAATCACCCAAAGGGTAAAGTAGCAAACAGTTGTCGTCTGGGTGAATACTGAGCACCATCTGACCTGCACAAGCCTTGTCGATTTGTGCTTGATGACGCGTTGGAATTTTTAACCTTCCTTTTGCGTCAACGGTTAGACTGTGAACCCCCCTGAACATTTCCTCTTCCCCAAGATTTTTGTTTGTTAAACAACAGCAACGAAGCTAATTGCAAGAACGATAACTGCTGTTGAATATGAGATGACTTCTAATGCGATTCCTTCCATGATTTCCCCTTTCTTATATGATTGATTAAATATAACTCTCCTCAAGTTATAAATAAACATTTTATACCACTTTAGTCCACTTACAACCACTTTTGTTTAAAAAATTAGGAAATAATCGAAACCACATTAAAGTCTTGGTATAGAAAGGTTTTTCGTCTCTAAAAATCATTAAAAACTCTGGTTTAATGCCTAAAAATGGTATTTTTATGAAAAGATACTTAAATCAAATGTAATGCAAGCCCTGCCCCCATATCATTACTCCAAAATTTGGGAAATTTTCAAAATTGATGATTTTTTGAATAAGTTGACTGTGTAAAGCGTTATTTGATATGATTACAGTTATAAACGGTTGATTCCAAGGAAAATAATATGAAATTGGTTTACGTATTACGAGGTCAAATTAATTATTTGTTTTATCGGTGGATTGCACGTCCTTTAATTTTTTTGTGGGAAGCGGAAACCGCGCATAACAAGCTTAAGCAATTCGGTCTATTGTTTGCTTCTAATGTTTTAGGTCGACGTTTATTGAAAGCTTTGTTTTATTACCAACATCCAAGCCTGAACACTACGGTAGATGGCATCAAGTACGATAATCCAATTGGTCTTTCAGCAGGCTTTGATAAAGATGGCGAGCTGACGGATGCTTATCCACTCATAGGTTTTGGTTTTGCTGAACTCGGTTCTTTTACCGGCGATGTGTGTCCGGGTAATCCAGGTGTGGGCAGACGTTTATTTCGTTTGGTTAAATCTAAATCAATCCTAGTTTGGTATGGGCTTAACAACCAAGGTGCCCAAGCCATTGCCAAAAGATTAAAAGATAAAAAATTTAAGATACCTATTGGTATTAGCGCTGCCAAAACTAACAATGCCACGAGTTTTGATTTGCAAAATTCTATCGATGATTATTTAAAAACAGTCAATGAATTTAAGGAAATTGGCCATTATTACACCGTTAATATTTCTTGTCCAAACACCCAAGATGGTGAGCCTTTTGTTGATCAAAAAAATTTAGACGCATTACTTAGTGCACTAGACAAAGTCAAACAAGAAAGTAAACCGGTCTATATAAAAATGGCCGCTGATTTAGAGTTAGATGAAATTAATATAATTGTTGATGCTTGCTTAAAGCACAAGATCGATGGCTTGGTACTTACCAACTTAACCAAACCATCAATGAGTGATGAGTACCTTAAAGAAGAATTAACTTTTGATAAAGGCGCGCTCAGTGGTTTACCAGTGCAGAGAATTTCAACGGAAGTTGTACGCCATGTTTATCAAAGAACGCGTGGTAAGATTACCATTATTGGTGTGGGCGGTGTGTTTAGTGCGGATGATGCTTATGAGAAAATTACCTCTGGGGCTAATTTAATCGAACTTATTACCAGCATGATTTTTGAAGGTCCGCAAGTGGTCGGTGAAATTAATCGTGGCTTGGTTGAGCTACTTAAAAAAGACGGATTCTCATCAATCGAAGCCGCAGTAGGATCGCGCAATCCATTACTTTAGATAGAGCCTTTAAATTTCATTAATTAAGCTTTTGATAACTTGAGCAGAAGTGTCGAAAGCTTGTTGTTCTTCGTCAGTAAAGTTTAATTCAATAATTTTTTCTACACCGTTCTCACCTAGCATCACAGGCACGCCAATAGCGATATCGCTCTGTCCATACTCACCTTCGAGCATGGTGATACAAGGAAGGAGTCGATGCTTGTTATGCACTATGGCTTCCACCATGATTGTCACTGCAGCACCTGGGGCGTTATTGGCGCTGGATTTTTGTTTGAGATTGAGTATTTCTGCACCACCATCGCGGGTGCGTTGAATCAGATTGTCAATGGTATTTTGATCAAGTAAGTGTTCAATTGAAATACCGCTAACCGTGGTGAATCTTGGCAAAGGCACCATGGTGTCACCATGACCACCGAGTACCATGGCTTGAATATCGTTAATAGAGTAGTCTGTTTCCATGGCAATAAAACTTGATAGGCGCATTGAATCTAAAATACCAGCTTGCCCCATAATACGGTTGCGTGGCCAATTGGCTTTTTTATTGGCGTAGTAGGTCAATACATCGACTGGATTAGACACCACAATGACGTAGGCATCGGGCGCGTGTTTGATGATGCCATCCATAATCTCATCGATTATTTTAAGATTAATGGCCAATACGTCAGTTCGATCCATGCCGGGTTTTCTGGGCAAGCCGGCGGTGATAATAACAATGTTGGAATCTTTAATATTGGCAATATCACTTGAACCTATAAGTTCGGCATCAAAATGATAGACAGGTGAGGTTTCTTGAATATCAAGCGCCACACCTTTGGCGTATTGTTCGTCAAGGTCGATGAGTACGATTTGCTGTGCTAGCTTTTGAATAGCCAACATTTGTGCGGTACTTTCACCCACTTTGCCAGCACCGACAATACTGATTTTATTAACCATGGCAACCTCCGTCTAATGCTTATATAATATCTTGCTTATCGTATTAACAATATTAACCCAAAATGAGTGAAGAATTCCACAAATTAGCGCTTGATTATCATAAGGGTGAGCGCCCTGGAAAGATCTTTGTATCTTCACACAAATCCCTAGAAACGCATCACGACCTATCTTTGGCTTACACACCTGGTGTGGCTGCCCCTGTTAGAGAGATTGCTAAGGATGAATCAAAAGTATATGACTATACGATCAAAGGTAATTTGGTGGCGGTTATCACTGATGGCTCTGCTGTATTAGGGTTGGGCAATGTAGGGCCATTAGCAGCAAAACCAGTAATGGAGGGCAAAGGTGTTTTGTTTAAGCAGTTTGCCGATGTCGATGTATTCAATATCGAAGTTGGTACGCAAGATGTCGATGAATTTGTGCAAACAGTGATTAATATTGCCCCGACTTTTGGCGGTATTAATTTAGAAGATATTTCTGCACCGCGTTGTTTTGAAATTGAACAACGTTTGATTGAAGCGCTAGATATCCCCGTGTTTCATGACGATCAACACGGCACGGCCATTATTATTGCAGCAGGGCTTTTAAATGCACTTGAGATTCAAGGAAAAACACCTGAAACTGCAATGTTGACTTGTTTAGGTGCGGGTGCGGCCGGTATAGCAACACTTGATTTACTTTGTGAGCTTGGTTTTAAAAAATCCAATATTTTGCTGGTTGATTCCAAGGGTGTGATTACGGATTCACGCGAAGGACTAACCAAAGAAAAATCAGATTATGCCAGCACAACAGATAAGCAAACATTGGCAGATGCCATGCAAGATTGTGATATTTTTGTCGGTGTGGCGTCTAGTAATTTAGTCTCGCAAGAGATGGTGAAATCCATGGCGGATAATCCGATTGTGTTTGCTTTGTCAAACCCCGATCCCGAAATCTCACCCGCAGATGCCAATGCGGCGCGTGATGATTTGATCATGGCAACAGGCCGAAGTGATTATCCAAATCAAGTGAATAATGTACTTGGTTTTCCTTTTATTTTTAGAGGAGCACTTGATGCAAAGGCCAGTGAAATTAATGTTGAAATGAAAATTGCGGCTGTGCATGCACTTAAAGATTTGGCAAAACTCGACGTTCCACAAGATGTACTAGAGGCTTATCATGTTGACACTATCAGTTTTGGTAAAGATTATATTATTCCAAAACCTTTTGATAAAAGACTCATCGATGTGGTGCCAAAAGCAGTCTTTGATGCCGCTGTTTCAAGTGGCGTTTCACGACTTTAATTGCGCTTAATCTCGGCGCAAAAAAAACTATCAAAATCCCCTTGTTAATCAAGAATAGTTATGGGATAATGGCCGATTGTTTTTGGAGAGATTTACGAGTGGTTAAAGTATGTGGATTGTAAATCCATCGCCTCTGGCTTCGAAGGTTCGAATCCTTCTCTCTCCACCAACAAAATAAAATAGGATTTGCGGGTGTCGTATATTGGTATTACCTTGGCCTTCCAAGCCAATGAGACGAGTTCGATTCTCGTCACCCGCTCCATGTGGAAGAGGTTGTGCTCACCTAGCTCAGTCGGTAGAGCACTTCCTTGGTAAGGAAGAGGTCGGCGGTTCAAATCCGCTGGTGAGCTCCAGTAAAATTTAAAGTAGTTTTAAACTAATGAGAGGAAAATAAAATGTCAAAAGAAAAATTCGAAAGAACCAAACCCCATGTCAACGTAGGCA
>OBLD01000027.1_pt1 | contig 15382 bp, 14 predicted proteins | sample 1496151 | NCBI WGS metagenome assembly OBLD01 (sample SAMEA2341967, study PRJEB22496) | metagenome
TGTGGTGGGCATGCGGGTGATGATGAAAGTATGGTTAAAACCATTAAACTTGCTAAACAAAATAACGTCAAAATTGGTGTACATCCAAGCTATGAAGATCAAGCTAATTTTGGCCGTGTTAGTTATCAGCTGAATGATGATGAGCTATACGATCTAGTTTATCAACAAGTTTCACACTTTCAAAAGCTTTGTCATAACAACAGCGTATCCCTTGAATATGTAAAACCGCATGGTGCGTTGTATCATGACATGATGGAAAAACCATTAGTATTAGATGTAATCTGTAGGGTAATTAAAGCTGTTGATGAAAATCTAAAGTTAGTGGTACAAGCCGGTGTTAAAAATTTCGGAAATAATCAAAACGTGACTTTTTTACATGAAGTGTTTGCTGATCGAGGTTATAACGGTGTTGAAATGATTAATCGTGGTGAGCAAGGTGCTGTTTTAGATAGTGCTAGCGCTATTGTTAAACAATACCAACACTTTTTAAGTGAAAATTCTTTTAAAATCGATACAATTTGCTTTCATAGTGACAATCCGGCCTCTGTAGAGGCACTAACAAGGCTAAAAAATGCATAATATCGTTTCAGCGGGGGAAAACGCGCTACTGATTTATTTTGGCGACAAGATTGATGCTACGTTGCCTGAAAAAATCGGAAATTTTGCAAATCAGCTAAAAAACACCCTAAGTGACGTTATTATTGACATAATTCCGTCTTACACTTCACTACACGTGAGTTACGATCTTAATAAAATCGCAGAGCAAGATTTACGCACACAAATTGAACAATGTTTAACCCAGCAAGAAAGTCAATCAAGCGTATTAGAGTCAAACACCACGCACATTCCTGTTTATTATGGATTGGAAGTTGGCTTAGATCTTGAGCGACTACTGGCAGAAAAAAATCTAGATTTAGACGTTTTTATTGAGATTCATACTGAACAAGAATATTTGATTTATGCGATTGGCTTTAGCCCTGCGTTTGCTTTTCTAGGTGAAGTAGATGAGCGTATACAATTGCCGCGCCTACCCACACCAAGAATTAAGATTCCTGCCGGTAGTGTTGGTATTGCTGAGAGTCAAACTGCTATCTACCCTGCCGACTCATCTGGTGGTTGGAATATTGTTGGGCGAACCTTGTTAGACTTGTCACTCAACAACCCTGAAAATGTTGATAAATTTCGTGTTGGTGACAAGGTGAAATTTTATTCAATCACGCGTGATGAGTACCTTAAAAATGGCGGATTATTATGAGCTTTAAGGTAATTAAATCTAGCTTTTTATCCACCGTGCAAGATTACGGGCGTCTTAATCATGGTGAGCACGGCATGAGTCAATCAGGAGTAATGGATGAGCACGCCTATGCGTGGGCCAATCATTTACTTAATAATCATTTTAATGATGCAGTGATAGAGATCACTTTTGGTGGTTTACAGCTTGAAGCACAGACGGATACTTTTATTGCTGTGACGGGTGCAGATCTTGATTTTAAGATTAATGATGAGACAGCTCAAATGTGGCACGGCTTACAAATCCATAAAGGTGATGTGCTTAGCTGGGGCAACCCTAAAATTGGCGTGCGCTCATATTTGGCTGTTAAAGGTGGATTTGATACACCCGTGTTATTTGATTCAAGATCTGTTAATCTGCGTGAGCACATTGGCGCTAAACTGGCTGAAGGTGATGAGCTGTCGTATAAGGGTTTTAATGAGACGACTTATCGTTTTATTCCACCACAATATATACCCAATTACAATCAAGATATTACTTTAAGACTACTACCAACTTATCAATTTAATGAGTTTAGTATTAACCAGAGAGATTTGTTTTTTAATCAAAACTACACCGTTACCAATGCTAATGATCGAACCGGTTGTCGCTTGAGTGGTGCACCGATTTCGATTAAAAAAGAACGAATGATATCAGAGGGTATTAGTTATGGCTGCGTGGAGATTGCCACTGATGGTTTGCCAATTATCTTACTTAAAGATGCACCCAGTATTGGTGGCTACCCTAAGATTGGCACGGTATTCTCACTTGACCTGGCCAAGCTTGCACAGCGACAGCCGAATACCAAACTACGGTTTGAATTAATGAATATTCATGAAGCACAAAAACAGCGAAAGAAGTTTAACGAATTCTTTGAAATCAGTTTTTAATACAGCGCCATCGAGCTATCTACTTGCTTACCCCAAGCGTCAATACCGCCACGTAAGTTAATAATATTTTCAAACCCAACTGAGTCGAAGTAACGTGCCACTTGCATTGAGCGAATACCGTGATGGCAGATAATCACCGTTTCTTTAGATTTATCTAACGTGTCAATATTGGCCATGATTTGACCCATGGGTAACAAAGTAGCATCTTCAAAATGGCATTTGTCCCATTCCCACTGCTCGCGTACATCAAGCAACAACGGCTGGTTGTCCTCTAAGTATTCGTCAAGTTCAATGGCAGAAAAATCTCTCATGATTTAATTTAGTTGGATACGAGATCCCCATGGTACACGCTCTTTACCTTTAATAAGCCACAAAACCGGATAATCGGGCTCAAACTCAGGGAACTTACCTTTGGCATCAGTGAAATAAATAAGTACGTCTGATGGTGTGTCTTGCTTGGCGATATAATCGAATACTGGAATAAAGTTGGTACCTTTACCGCCACCGAGTGATGCTGGAAATTGCAACTCATTCCAAGCCTCAAAACGCCAAGGCGAGTGCTCGGAGAGACTGTCATCACAAGCAAGCAAGGTAATGCCAGCACGTAAATTAGCTTTAATGGCATCCACTTCTGAAACAAACTCATCGATCTCTTCTTGTGAGATAGAGCCCGAGGTGTCAATCGCCACAGTAATATCAAGTTGATGAGATCTGAGCGATGGCATAATTGCCTCCCCTGGTCGGCGTGATGGGCGTGCATAGGAGAAGTCATCGCGAGCAAAGGTCGACATATACTGTGCTAAAAGTGATTGCCATGAGACTTGAGGTTGTAAGAAAAAATCAATTAGCTTGGCAAATTCACCATCAAGTTTGCCAGCTTGTTGTGCTAACTGTGCGGAGGATGCCAAGTTCTTTTGCCATTGAGTGGCGAGCTTATCAACTTCATCCGGCTGTAAAGCTGGGGGTTGTTGTGCAAGCTGAGACATGCCACCTTTGTTGCCATCGTTTGATTTAGACTCTGGGGTCGATTGTTGCTCTTGCTCTTTTTGTAAGTCGTCTTCACGCATGCCACCATCTGAAGATTTAGAATCATCGTTGGCTTGGTCATCATACAGGTGTTGATCCATAGGCTCTTGATCAAGATTATCATCGATCATTGGGTAGATCTCTTCGGCGATCATGCCTTCGTATTGACGAAAAATTGGCACATCAATGGGCGGGTGAAAGCCTTCCTTAACTAAGAGTGGATTAATGGCAAAATCACAAGCCAAATCCCACTTGTGCTTGGTGCGATTACCTCTGCGTGCAAAGTGAGTGAGTGCACAGTGTAGTGCTTCATGAATGAGGATGAATTTGATTTGATGATTATTGAGTGAATCAATAAACTCAGGGTTGTAGTAAAAACTTTTGGCGTCTGTAGCGCTGGTTCTACACCAGGAGTCAGCAGCGATTAAGGGTAGACGTAGGACCAAATTACCTAAAAAAGGTTTGTCTAGCATTAACTGTGTTCTGGCTTTGGTTAGGCGGTCTTTAACCGCTTCTAATTCAGCAGTGGTTAGTGCTTCGTCTTGTTGTGGCTGGACAATGTCTTCACCAACCACCCTAACCTTCTGCTCAGGCTTGGTTGGTCCATCTTGCCATGTTGGATATTTATCCAAAATCAATCCTAGTCAAACATCGTATCAGCGATTTTGCTGGCCCAATCGGCAAATTCAGGAATGGCAAAAATCTCCTCACCAATTGCACGTTGCATATCAGATACCAACATAACACCTAATTCTTTTTGTGGGAAGTCTCGGGCAAAGTTAAGGATATTACCCCAAACTTGCTTTGCATTATCTTTGTCTTTAACGCTAATCGCCCTACCCACTAGTGCTGAACAAATGGCGTATTGAAGGTCGATGGCATCGGGAATAGAAACTGACTCACCATTCACAATTGCATCTAAATCTGGCAAGTCTTCGAGGTGCTCGATAAAGGTTGCGACTTCAACACCCGCTACTTCACCGACACAAGCGCTTGCTGCTTGTCTAAATAGGTTGAGATTGTCATCAAATTTTTGTAAGGCACGGTGAGTAAACTCCCAAGTTCTTGGTGAAGGAAAAGCCACCGGATTGTGCGCCGGATCAAACTCAAACAAATGCTCTGGACGGTAACGCAAGAAACCAATAATGCGCTCATCAATGTTATTTTTATAAGCCCAAGCTACCCAGTCATCGAGATTAACATCAAGTTCGTAATGAGAGAAACGATTGGCAAGCGGGGCTGGCATCGAGTAAGTAACACCACGGTCACCTTGGCGGTTACCCGCAGCAAAAATCACCCAACCTTTTGGCACAATGTAATCACCCAAACGACGGTCTAAAATAAGCTGATAAGCGGCAGCTGATACCGTTGGTGGTGCTGAAGTAATCTCATCTAAAAATAAGATGCCCTGCTCACCATGGCGCGCCGCATCAGGCAAGAGTGACGGGATTGACCAATCAACCAAATCACCGTTCTTAAAGGGGATGCCGCGCAGGTCACTAGGCTCCATTTGCGACAGACGAATATCAATCATCGGCACATTGTGTTCAACCGCCACTTGCGAGATGATTTGCGACTTACCAATACCTGGCGCACCCCACAACATTACTGGTGTGTGATGACCATGAATAACGGATTCAAACTCTTGAGTAAGGATTTTACTGACTTGTTCTGGGCGCATAAAAACTTGAAAAATATAAAAGTGATACTATTCTACCGTAATAGACGATAAAATTACCCAATATGACTAAGCCTACTATCGAACCAAGCTCTGAAGAGTTGTTTAACTTCCCTTGCGACTACCCAATTAAAATCATGGGTGAGGATTGTGCCGATCTAAATGTAACCATGTGCCGTATTATTGAGCGTCATGCTGGAAAAATACATCCGAACCAAATCACCAGTAAGAAAAGCTCAAAAGGAAAATATATTGCTTACACGGTTAGAATTGTAGCCACTAGCCGTGCACAGCTTGATTCAATCAATCAAGAATTGCAAGACGACCCTTTGGTTGCTTATATCTTGTAACTGAGTATGAAAATCATCAATCTTGGTCTGCAAGATTATATTCAAACTTGGGATGCAATGAAAGCGTTCACCCAAGCGCGTGATATTGAGACTGAAGATGAGCTATGGGTCGTAGAACACCCAAGTGTATTCACGCAAGGGATCTCTGGCAAAGATGAACATGTACTAACCAATAGCGAAATTCCTATTGTTCGTACTGATCGTGGCGGACAAATTACTTACCATGGCCCAGGACAACTGATTGTTTATTGCTTAATTGATCTAAAACGCCTAGGTATTGGGGTGAAAAAGATGGTGTCTTTAATTGAGACCTCTATTATGGATTTATTGACAAATCATGGGATTGAATCACGTTTGAAAGATGGTGCGCCAGGTGTGTATGTGGATGGCGCCAAAATTGCCGCTCTTGGCTTAAAAGTGAAAAATGGCAGAACTTACCACGGGCTAAGCTTAAACGTCGATATGGAGTTGTTTGCCTTTGCACAAATAAACCCTTGTGGATATCAAGGATTGAAAGTAACACAGTTGTGTGATTTAACGGATAATATCAACCTAGATACTATTGCAAATGAATTAAGTCAAATTTTAGCCAATCATGTTACAAGACATTGAAATTAAAGCCCTTAAAGGCGAATCAAAAACAGCGCGTCTAAAGATTAAACCGGATGCAACACGTGTTCCACTTAGAAAACCAAGCTGGATTCGTATTAAGCACCCTGCCGGTTCTAAAGTCGATAAACTTAAAAAAACCTTGCGTTCACAAAAATTATTTACCGTTTGTGAAGAGGCGCAATGTCCTAATTTAGGCGAATGCTTTAATCACGGTACCGCAACCTTTATGATTATGGGGCAAATCTGTACGCGTCGTTGCCCATTTTGTGATGTGGCACACGGCAAGCCCAAACCGCTTGATACTGATGAGCCACAACACTTAGCTGAAACCATTGAAAAAATGGCGCTTAAATACGTGGTGATTACTTCGGTGGATCGAGACGACCTACGCGATGGTGGCGCTAATCACTTTAAACAGTGTATTGATCAAATTAGACAAACCACGCCCCAAGTTAAAATTGAAATACTCACCCCTGATTTTAGAGGGCGTGTGGAAAAAGCCTTAGAAGTGCTTAAGACTTGCCCACCAGATGTGTTTAATCATAATCTTGAAACTGTGCCAAGCTTGTACCCCCAAGTGCGCCCAGGAGCAAGCTATGAGTATTCTTTAAAATTATTACAGGCGTTTAAACAACAACATCCTGAAGTAACAACAAAATCAGGCTTGATGCTCGGCGTAGGTGAAAATGAATCCCAAGTATTGGATGTGTTGGCCGACCTTAGGGCGCATGATGTTGATATGCTTACATTAGGTCAATATTTACAACCGAGTAAGCATCATTTAGCAGTTGAAGAATATATCACTCCCGAGCAGTTTGATCGCTACAAAGAACTTGCAACTGAAATGGGCTTCTCTCAAGTGGCCAGTGGCCCAATGGTGCGTTCATCGTATCACGCTGATTTACAAGCGGCGGGCGAATCTATTGGTTAAGTAATTCAGTCTTCCTTTGATGATGCAAAAAAAAATGGCTTCAAATTGAAGCCATTTTTATTTATTTTATTGTTAGATGCTAGACATCATTCTTATCTTCTTTTTTAAGCAGACCATTTGTGTCTATCTTGTCATCAGAAGTTTCTTTTTCAGCATTGTCATCAGTCTTCTTCTTTTTACCTAGTGCTGCTTTAATCCACTCTTTTGGATCTTTGCTTGATTTCTCAGATTTAGGTTTTTTAGGCTTTTCTGGTTTTTCCACATTGTATTTTGCGTCAGCATCTGCATCACCTGGCAATAAACCCATACTAACTGCAATATTACGACAAGAAGCCTCACCCGCTGATAGCGTACCTAGAGGGATTACAATCAGTGTTAGCATGGTTGAGATTAACACACCGAATAATAATGAAATCGCCATGCCTTGGAAAATAGGGTCCGTTAAGATCACGCTTGCACCGCCTACCAATGCAAATGCAGTAATTAAAATTGGTCTTGTACGTGATGCGCAAGAGTTAATGACAGCATCAAAGAACGGCATACCTTTGGCATATTCTTGCACGGTAAAGTCCACCAAAAGAATAGAGTTTCGTACAATAATACCGGCCAATGCAATCCAACCAATCATTGAGGTAGCTGTAAATTCAGCACCTAACAACCAATGTCCTGGCACAACACCTAGGAGTGTTAATGGAATTGGTGCCATAATTACCGCAGGGATAATAAAGTTACCAAATTGCCATACCACTAGCATGTAAATAACCACCAGCGCCACACCAAATGCGGTACCCATGTCGCGGAAAGTTTCGTATGTCACTGTCCACTCACCAGCCCATTCAAACCCTGGTACAGTCTGATCTTCAGGAGGGCCTAAGTACTCACCTTGTAATTCTTTACCGTCCACTGTTTGGTATCTAAGTAGTAAATCATCCACACCAAACATAGCGTAAATTGGCGCGCTTAAGCGGCCAATCGGCTCACCCAGAACGTATTCAACATCAGCTAAATCTTTATGGAAAATTAAATCATCTTGTTTTTTATAAACAAATGAACCTAGCTCAGAAATTGGAATCATACCGCCCTGCTGAGAAGGAACAGGCAGTTGTGTTAAATACGATAATTGTGAACGTTTAGATAGCGGCACCTTTAAGCAAACACGTGAAGGTTCTAGCGCATTTTTAAGACGAATTGTGGTGACGTTAAAGCTACTCATGGCCATTGCCAACGTTTCTTTAATGGTTTGTACACTCACACCAAAACGAGAAGCTTTTTCAGTATCTACTTGGAAATTGATTACTGGGTATTCATCGCGCATCAGATTATCGATATCAGTCATTGTGCCTGATTCTTTAAACATTTCAGTTAAGTCATTAGCTAATTTACGACGAGTTGCTTTATCCGGACCATAAACTTCTGCAACCACAGGGCGAAGCACTGGTGGACCAGGTGGCATCTCTACGACAGCATAATTAGCACCCGCATCAGCAGCGATTTGCTTGATTAACTGTCTTGCTTCAAGGGCAATTTCATGGCTAGAACGATCACGATCAGATTTTTCAGCTAACTGAATTTGTAGCTCACCTTCTGATGAATTTTGTCTAAGATAATAGTGCCTTACCAAGCCGTTAAAATCGAAAGGTTTGGCTGTACCTGCGTAAGATTGGATTGCGACTACTTCTGGGATGTTGCGTAATACTTGTGCCATTTTGTGCAACGTTGAGGCAGTATTTGCAAGTGCAGTACCATCTGCCATATCTAAGACAACACCAAATTCTGATTTATTATCCAATGGCAGCATTTTTACTGGCACTGTGGTTGTATAGAACATTGACATTGACATAAAGAAGGCAATAAACAAGGCAATTAAAAAGCCCCAACCGTAAGCCTTGATATGAAATAATTTTGAAATTGTAGAATGGAAGAACGCATACAATATTTTGCTTTCTTTTTCTTCTTTTTCATGCATTTTGTGCAACACACCGAGTGGTGGCACAAACTTCATAATAAAGTACGGTGTAAAGACAAAGGCTGCAAATAGCGATATCATCATAGCCACTGAACCTAAGACTGGAATTGGCGCCATGTAAGGCCCCATCATGCCACTAACAGCTGCCATTGGTACCAATGCTGCGACCACGGTAAAGGTTGCTAGAATGGTTGGATTACCTACTTCTCTTACTGCATCAATCGCTGTTCCAATGGTAATTTTATTATCTATTAGCCAGCGCCTGTATATATTCTCAGTCACAACAATGGCATCATCTACCAAAATACCAATCGAGAAAATTAGTGCGAATAAACTCACTCGGTCGATGGTCATGCCTAAAATCCATGCTGCGAAGATAGTCATTAATAATACAACTGGAATAACCAGTGTTACTACAACCGCAGGGCGCCATCCTAGTGCAAACCATACTAATAAGGTTACTGCACCTGTGGCAATAAAGAGTTTTTTAAGTAGTGCATTTACTTTGTCTTTAGCAGATTTACCGTAGTTTCTGGTAACACTAACCTCAACATTGTCCGGAATCAGTCGACCCTTAAGTTCCTCTACTCTGGCTAAAATATTTTCTGCAACTGCAACACCATTGGAGCCAAATTTCTTTGCAATTGCAATCGTGACTGCTTGTTCACCGGTCGCTTTTATGTTGGTCTTATTGGCTTTACCTGTATAGTAATTAACCATGTGGTCTGTTTCTTCTGGTGCGTAGTAGACATCAGCCACATCACGTACATAAATAGGCATACCATCTTTAACGCTAACCACTAAGTTTTCAATGTCTTCAACCTTTTTAAAGAAGTCACCTGAATAGACTTCCATCTTATAGCCGTTGAGCTCGATATCACCCGTGTGATCACTAACATTGGCCGAACCAACAGTACCTGCTATTTGTTGAATTGAAACCCCGTAACCAGCCAAACGGCCAGGGTAAGCATCAATATGGAAAATCTCTTTTCGACCACCAACCACAAAACCATTATTAGTGTCTTTAATTTTTTCGAGTTGTTGCAGTAGCTCTAAACCTAACGAACGTAGCTGTCCATCATCAAGTGACTTAGACCAAAGCGTTAAGTTAATAATAGGAACATCGTCAATTTCTTTAGGTTTGATTAAAGGACTTCTAACGCCTGGTGGCATAAAGTCAAGGTTGGCGAGCATTTTGTCACGCACCTTGATAATAGAGGCATTCATTTCTTGGCCAACATCAAATTCTACTGTGATAATGCCTTGACCCTTATCACTGACTGAATAGACATGCTTCACACCTAGAATATGCGACATTAAGCGCTCTAATGGCTTAATCACAATATTGGCAACTTCGTCAGAAGATGCGCCAGGATACTCAACAAAGAGGTCGATCATTGGTACCGAGATTTGCGGATCTTCTTGTCTTGGCGTTGAGATTAAACCAATAATACCTGCGCCTAACATGGCGAAGAATAGAATGATTGAAAGCGGTGAGGTTATGAAGGCTTTGGTTAGTTTGCCCGCTATACCTAAATCAACCTCGTCATTTTTTATGTTGTCTGACATAATGTTTTAGATGTCCATTCCTGAAACCATTAAGATATTAGGATTGGCAACAATCTTTTCACCAATCTTTAAGCCCGATAAAACACTTTTTTTACTTTTACCAACTTGCTCACCTAAACGCACAAACCTTAACTCGGTTTTGCTCGTTTTTGGATTAATAACAAAAACACTCGGCAAGCTAGAACGCCACATAATCGCTACTTCTGGAATAACGGCTGTCAGCACACCTGAATCTGTTTCAAAAATTTCAACCTCAGCGTAAGCGCCTGCCAACACTGGAGCGCCTGCTGGTAAATCAAATTTCACTTTAACGCTGTGTTTGTTGTTATCAGCAATTGGGTAAATTTGAGATAAAGTTGCATCAACCACAATGTTGGCAATGTCTAGCTTAATACGGTATTTTTTATCCAGCTTTAAGCTGGCAACCAAACGAGAAGGCACATTGACTTCTACTTGAAGGTCTTTAATGTTGGCAAACTTGATCAATATTTGACCTGGTTGTACAACATCACCTTGGTTAATATTCTTCACTACAATCACACCATCGAAAGGTGCAACAACATTAGCGTCTTTTAAGCGCTCTTCTACTTGTTTAAGGTTAAGTTCTGCTTGTCTTAATTTGTTTTTGGCTTGTTGGTAGCCTGTGTAACGAGAGGTTCTATTGGCAAACTTATCAAACTCCGGGTTACCTTGTCCACTCATTTTTAACATTGGATCTGTGAACATTGAGAACATGCCCGGAATACCACCAAACATACCGTTTGAATTAGGCGATACTATCGATTGTGAATATTGTACGCCGGCATTTCTGAGCGCCTCATTAGCTGACGAAATCTCTGCATAAGCAGAATCTCTTTGAGCTTGGATAGATTCTTGTTCGAGTGTTACTAGTGTTGTGCCTTGTTTAAACATGTCACCTTCTTTACCACTCACAGTTAATACATCACCTGCAACTTGTGCAGATAAACTCACTTGTGCAGACGAAATAACCACACCGCCCAAAAGTGCTCTTTTATCGAGTGACATACCACTGACAGTTTGAATATTGTAAACTGACTCGAAACTATCGGAATTTTGATTATAAATTTGGGATTGAGAAGGAAGGGAGAATGCTAATAAAACTGAGGTGACTAAAGGGGTAATCGATGAGCTCATAGTTAACCTTTTATTAAGTGAGAAAATAAACTTTTAACGGAATTTTATATGATTAAAATACACTGTGTTTATTATTTTTAATAAATAATTTAAATAACTTTTTTAGTTATTATAAGTTATTGTTTTTTAACTAATTTTATTTATTTTTATGTTTAAAAAAATATATAAAATATTGATTATATTCTAACCTTTTAATATTGGTAATTTTATACTTCTATGTCAATCGCTTTCACCCCTGGAGAACCTGCTGGCATTGGCCCTGATTTGGCTGTTATTTATGCGCAGAAAAAAAGTCGCAAAAATCTATTGGTTTTTACCGATCCAGATTTGCTATTAGCACGTGCAAAAAAACTGAATTTATCCATTAAAATCAAAGAGAAAAATAGCACTTCAACCCCGGGTGAGATTTGTGTTTTTCCGATCAAAGAAAACACCAAAACTGAAGCTGGAGTGCTAAACCCTGACAATGCTAAGTTTGTTTTAAATACGCTTGATATTGCCACACAACATTGTCTTGACAAGCAATGTGATGCTTTGATCACTGGCCCTGTTCACAAGGGTGTGATCAATCAATCAGGGTTTGATTTTACGGGTCATACAGAATATTTAGCTAATTTAAGCAACACCCAAAAAACTGTAATGATGCTGGCTACCGAAGGTTTGCGAGTAGCATTAGCAACCACACACATCCCTTTGTCTGATGTATCTAAACACATACAAACAGATTCACTTCAACAAACCATAAAAATTATTCACACTGCTTTACAAGGTAATAACATAGCAAACCCTCATATTGTCGTTTGTGGCTTAAACCCTCATGCTGGTGAAGATGGTTATCTTGGGAGTGAAGAAATTGAAATTATTAATCCTTTAATTAAACAGCTTAACCACCAGGGGTTTAACTTAACCGGCAGTGTACCGGCAGATACCGCTTTTACCCCGGATGCACTTAAGGGTGTTGATTGTGTACTGGCTATGTATCACGATCAAGGTCTGCCTGTACTTAAAACATTGGGCTTTAAGAAAGCTGTTAATATCACCCTTGGTTTACCCTTTATTCGTACTTCGGTTGATCATGGCACAGCGCTTGATTTGGCAGGTACGGGCAATATTAGTCTGGGTAGTTTGCACACCGCACTGGATTACGCACAAAATTTTATCGACAATCAGCATGCATAAGTCTTACACTACAACGACTGGGGGACACAAGGCGCGTAAACGTTTTGGACAAAACTTTCTAATCGATACTAAGATTATTGATCGTATTGTCGCTACCATTGCACCAAAGGCAGGGGATGATCTTCTCGAGATTGGTCCTGGGCAAGGGGCAATGACACTGCCTTTATTAGAAAAATTAAACCAACTTCATGTGATTGAGATTGATCGGGACTTGATTAACCTATTAGAATCTTTTGATAAAGACAATTTGATCATCCATCAGGGTGATGCAATGAAATTTGACTTAAGCACTCTGCCCACGCCAATTCGCGTAGTGGGCAACTTGCCTTACAACATATCCTCCCCTATCTTATTCCACCTGCTAGAAAATCGGTCCTTAGTTGAGGATATGACTTTCATGCTGCAAAAAGAGGTGGTTGAGCGCATGGTAGCAAAACACGGTAATAAAACTTATGGCCGTCTTAGTGTGATGATGCAGGCTTTTTTTGAGGTGGAATTAATCTTTATTGTGCCGCCAGAGTCATTTGAACCAGCACCAAAGGTTGATTCTGCGATTGTTTACCTTAAACCCTTGACTCAGTCTTTGGTTAGTGATGTGACTGTATTTAAAAAAGTAGTTAAGGCTGCCTTTGCACAACGCCGCAAAACTCTAAGAAATTGTTTAAAATCTCTACTAACACAAGAGCAAACTTCAATCGATTTATCACAAAGAGCAGAAATGCTCAGTGTGGCAGACTTTATTAAATTAACTCAAGATTATGAAAAACAACATTAAAGTAGACGTTCAGGTTATTTATTTAGAAGAGCAGTCTGATGTCGAGCACAATCAATATGCTTACGCTTACACCATTACCATTACTAATAATGGACAAATAGGTGCGCAATTACGCACACGCCGTTGGCATATTCAGGATGAAACTGGACACGTAGAAGAAGTAATTGGCGAAGGTGTGGTGGGTCATCAGCCGCATTTAATGCCTGGTGAGAGTTTTGAATACTCTTCTGGTACAATGATTAAAACCGTTACCGGACTCATGAAAGGCGCTTACGGCATGGTAAATGATGAAGGCGAGCTATTTGAAGCTGAAATACCTGAGTTTGTCCTCAGTGAGCCTTACACGCTGCATTAACCATGTCTGATTATTTGATTGGTGATATTCAGGGTTGTTTTGATTCACTGCAAGCCTTACTAAAAAAGATCAAATTTTCCATAGACAAAGACCGGTTATTTTTTTTAGGAGACGTGGTCAATCGTGGTGACAAATCATTAACAACATTGCGCTTTATTAAAGACCTGGGTGATAATGCCAGAATGATCTTAGGCAATCATGATTTTCATTTATTAGCTTGCTCCCTAGGTGGGTTAAAACCCAATAGTAAAGACACATTTACGGATATCATGCAAGCAGAAGATCGCCACCTCCTGATTGATTTTTTATTGCAACAACCACTGGTAATTAAACATAAAGAAGCACTGTTAGTACATGCCGGCATTCCACCCAGTTGGGATGAAAATACCGTATTGAATCAATCGTCAATTGTGGAACAACATTTACAAAGTAATGATGTAGGTGCGTTCATTAACAACATGTACGATAATCACCCTTATACTTGGTCAAATGACTTAAACGAAATGGATGCTTGTCGCTACACCATTAATGCCTGCATGCGAATGCGCTTTTGCAAAGCTGACGACACCTTAGAATTTGATCATAAAATGAATTATGACACTGCACCCGAAGGCTTTAAAGCCTGGTTTTTACACGACAACAGGGTCTTAAAAAACACTGATATCTTTTTTGGACACTGGTCAACCTTATCTGAGGTTAATCCTCCTAGAGGACTGCTGTTTGACGCTAGTCAAGCGCATGTTTATCCAATGGATCAAGGCTGTGCTTGGGGTGGTCAGTTAAGTGCAATCCGATTTGAAGACAAGCAAATATTCTCAATCAATTGTTAAATTTCAATTTGCCCTTCATACACAAACTGCGCAGGACCTGATAAAAATACGTGCTCATTTTCAGTATATTCAATCAGTGCATCCCCTCCCCTAAGGTGGGCCACGACAGTAGAATCTAACAACCCTGCTCTAACACCGGAAATAACCGCTGCACAAGCACCTGAACCACAAGCCAGTGTTTCTCCAGCGCCACGCTCATACACACGCAAATTGATTTCATTAGCGTTTAATACCTGCATAAAACCAACATTAGCTTGATTGGGTAATAACTCACTTTGCTGAATTTGTATTGCAATATCTTGGACATTAACCGTGTTAACATCATTCACAAGCATGACACAATGTGGATTGCCTATGGAAAGTGTTGCCACCTCAAAACCTGCGATTTCATAAGTATTTTCCTGTTGCATTGCGCGCAAAGGGATGTTGACAGGATTAAAGTTAGGCTCGCCCATATCAACTTGAACCGTCTGGTTGTCGTTGACAAATAAACTCATTAATCCTGCTCGAGTTTCGACGTTAATTGGGTTGTTGGTCGTAAGGCCTTTTTCAGTCACAAAGCGTGCAAAACAGCGCGCACCATTGCCACACTGTCCTACTTCGGTACCATCTGCATTGTAAATAATATAGCGAAAATCTACTCCCGGTGTGGTGGTCGATTCCACCATTAGAAGCTGATCAAATCCAACACCAAAATGTCGATGCGCTAGCATAATAATTTGCTCGGAATTTAAAGTGAGGATGCCTGCCGTATTGTCAACAACCATAAAGTCATTACCCAATCCATGCATTTTTG
>OBLD01000029.1_pt1 | contig 15284 bp, 14 predicted proteins | sample 1496151 | NCBI WGS metagenome assembly OBLD01 (sample SAMEA2341967, study PRJEB22496) | metagenome
TTGCATAATATGCTGGTGGTTTGTGTATTGTATTGTTTTTAGGTTCAGAACAATATATATTATAATTATATATTAAGTTATATATTATTTTATACGATATTTGTTAGGTGATAATATGCCAACTGATATAAATTACAAGGAGCTCCATGTAAATTCCTATGTTAGATATATAAATACAGGAACAAGGGGCACCGTAAAAGATATTAAAGAAGAAAATGGTAAAATATGGGTCATATTGGACAATGATTTAATGTATGACCCAAAAATGTTGGAAATAGTAGAACATAAAGAATATATTAAATCTGAAATAAATGAAGAAGAAATAGAAAAGATGTTAGATGATGAAAAAATAACAGATGTTGATGTAGATATAGAAACTTGCGGAGCAGGTTAATTACTATGATAAATCAACGGACTGTTGCGTTAATTTTAGAAACGCAATGGTAATGGATTTTTTATAGAATATAATGCACGAGATATAGAATATAATATATCCAAACACACTACAATATTTGAAGACCTATCTTCTTAATTATTTGGAGCTCCCATAATAATTATCCCATAATATAATTATTGATTCACAATTTTATTTTTATTTTTATTTTTTTTACTATGGTAAATTCGGAGCTCCACGGTAATAAATCCTAACCTTAAAATTTATACAGCTGATTTGGTGCAAAATATGACAAGCAACACTGCGTTTATGACAAGCAACACTGCGTTTATGTCGGAATTAGAAAGAATAAACAAAACAAGAAAAATAATAAGAAAAATAATAAATGAAAAAGGAAGAAAAGAATTATATGATTTAACTGGATTATCGGGGGGATTTGAGATATCCGATTCAGACATGGAGCTCCTTGAAACTTATGTAGGTCCAGCAATATTCTCAGAACAATTAAATGATGTTGGAATAAGTCATTTCGGAGGGAGCTCCTCTATTCATAAAGCCGTTGGTTTTAATAGAACTTCTTCCGCCATATTCTCCACGATTTGTGCCTTATCTAAGGAAGTTAAAACAGTGGTGCATTTTGTTCCAAAATTACCGTCCCATCCATCCATCCCGCGAAGTTGCGATATATTTAATATGAATTATTTTGAAAGCGATAATTTACAGGAAATATTGGATAAAATAGACAGCGAAACCCTAACTATTATCACAGGAGCCACAATGGACCATAAAATTATAAATTTAGATGATTTAAAAGAAATAATACAATATTGTAAAGAAAAAAATAGCATTGTATTTGTAGATGATGCATCTGGTGCAAGATTAAGATTGCTTTATAACCAACCACCTGCCCTAAAAATTGGTGCTGATTTGGCAGTTTCAAGCGCGGATAAATTAATGAATGGACCACGAGCAGGTTTATTATGTGGTAAAAAAGAATTAGTTGATAAAATCTATTCCGAAGGACTTAAATATGGTTTAGAAGCTCAGGCTCCAATATTATGTGCTATGATAAATGCCTTAAAAAATTTTAAATTGGATAATTTAAAGGACGCCTTAAAAAGAGCAAAAAATATAGATTTATCTTCTTTGGTTAATGCTGGTTTGAAATATGAAAAAACCCCAACTGGATTTATTATTACAAATTTATCTGATGAAGAATATATAAACATTGCTTTAAAAATGCTTGAAAATTATGGAATAATAACCATCACCGCAGGAGGTATGCCTGGAGCAAGTAAAACTCTTAGAATTGATTTTTGCTCAAAAGACGCTAAAAGAATATCTGATGAATATGTCATTAATGCAATTATTAATTCAAAAGAATAAAAAGAAAAGAATAATATTTATCAATTTAACACTGATCTCCTGCAACTTCTAAAACGCTTTCAACTGCCTTGACAAATGTTGGCATTCCTGCCCCAATAAATACAACTTTTAAAGTGTCTTGTATCTCCTCTATTGTGGCTCCTATCTCTATTAACTTTTTTGCCTGTCTTTTAACTGCTTTTTCGTCACCTAATGTGGAAACTACTGCTAATAGCATCAATCTTTGTGTTTTTTCATCTAATTTTTTACCATCAAATACTTCGCCTTGCAATTTAGAAACTGCATCATAAAAGGAAGGACAATTTTTCTTTACAACTTCCATTGTTTCATTTGGAACAAAATCTGCCATTTTATCACCTATTTATTTTTTTATTATTTTATGGTAGTTTATTGTTGTGTTTATTGTGTGCAATTATGCAACAATATCACACAATTAGTATTATTGGTTATAGCTATATTTATTATAATATGTATTTAAAATGTTTATACCACATATTCATATTATTAATAACAAATATTGTAAAATAAATAAAACTAATGAATAATATAAAAAAATAATATTTTTATAAATTCAATAATTTCTTTTTCATAATTTCAATCTTTTCAATTTTCCCATTTACTTCTTTTTCATAATTTTCTATCCTACTACAATATGAATTTATCGCCCTTTCCACTTCTTCAGGAGCTGGACCCCCAATAACTTTTCTCATTTTTACATTTTCCATCGGATTTAGTGCTTTTTCTATTTTTGATTTATCCAATTTTAAATTATGCTGTTCCAATATATTCAATATAATATCATCCATATTTTTATTTGTTTCAATTGATAGCCTCACGACTTCCCCTACAATACCATGTGCCGTTCTAAATGGAATATTGCATTCTCTCACAAGAGTATCAGCCAATTCTGTTGCTGTGGAATAATTTTTCTCCGTTAATTCTTTCATTCTATCTGCATTTACATTTATTGTTGAAATCATTCCATCAATTATTTTTATTGTATCAATTGTCGTATAGATACTATTCCACAGGTGAGGGCTTATTTCCTGTAAATCCCTATTATAGGTATTTGGAAGTGCCTTTAATATTGTAAGCACAGTTATAAGATTTCCATTTAAGGTGGATAATTTTGCCCTTGCAATTTCTGCAACATCTGGATTCTTTTTCTGTGGCATTATTGATGATGTTGAAGTATATTCATTAGCCAAATCAACAGTTCCAAATTCACAAGAGGAAAAAAGCACCATTTCCTCACAAATTTTTGAGAGATTTGTTCCCAATATTGATAAATTTGCCATAGTTTCCAATATAAAATCTCGTGATGCCACTCCATCCATTGAATTCTCAATAATATTATCAAAACCCAATAATTCTTTTGTAGTATTTCTATTAATATTAAATCCAGTTGTAGCAAATGCCCCACTTCCAAGAGGGCAGGTATTTATTCGTTTATAGGTATCCATTAATCGCAATATATCCCGCTCCATCGGAGAAGCATAACTTAAAAGATGATGTCCAAATGTTATTGGTTGAGCATGTTGTAAATGAGTATATCCAATAGTGAGGGTTTCTTTATGCTCTTTTGCGAGATTTAATATATTTTGTTCCATGTTTATTAATAATTTTAATATTGTTAATATTTTATCTCTTAATGCCATTCTTAAATCTGTTGCCACTTCGTCATTTCTACTTCTTCCTGTGTGCATTCTTCCCGCAACATCTTCTCCAAGGTTTTTTATTAATTCACTTTCTATTACCATATGTATATCGTCAAGAGAGGGGTCAAGATTCAAACAATCCATTCCATTATCGTATATTTTTTTTAATTCATTTATTATTTTAATTCCATCTTCTTTTGATATTATATTTTGTTCCATTAACATTTTTGTATGTGCCATATCGCAAAATATATCGCTTTCAAATATCTCTTTATCAAAACTTAAACTAGTCATATAATTCATTACTTCCTTTTTTGTGGAGCTCCCCAATCTCCCCCTTCTTAAAATGTTGTTATTATTTTCTTCCATAATTATCTCACCTAATTATTATAATAATATAAAATAACATAACTACATAACTTATATTATAACTACATAATATATTATACATATATAATTAACAAATATATAATATTATGAATAAATTTAATGAATAAATTTAGTAAATTAATAATCTCTAATTATATATTTGGTGTTAAAATTTATGTTCTGGGAAAATTTACACAAAATAAAAGATTTTGAATTTTTTGAGGAAATAACCAATAAAGACAATTTAAAATTAATAAAGGCATTATTTAGTCATATATTCGATATTGAAGAATATGACACATATTATAATGATTTAAAACTAAGAGAGCAAATAGGTATTGATATAATTGCAAAAGAAACCCTGCTTAATTATTTAGCCCTTATACTAATATCAAATACAAAATACCACAATTTATATGTAAAAAAATACTCTGATAAAAAATATACTGAAATAATGAATAAATTACCAAATAAAATTCCCATTTGGGAATTCATTGGTATTGCTTCAACATCCCGAAATAATGATTTACATTTGGAAAGAATGAATATAGGGGAGGGAACTGTAAATTTAACCAGAATTAAAAAAACTTATGCGGTAGAGCTCACCAGATTAAAACTTAAAAAAATGATTGAAAGAATTAAAAAAGTGGAGCTCCCAGAAGAAATATTAAATAATAAAAATATTAAAGAATTATTTAAATTTCTTGATGAAAATATTAAATTTGAAGGAATTGAAGGCATCAAAATATCTAATTTTGAAGGGGAAATATTAAAAGAATGGCATCCTCCCTGTATTAGGGGGATACTTGACGATATTTTAAGCGGTGGTTCTCCATCTCACTACGCAAGGCGGAGCTTTGTGGCATACTGGTTTGTGGCAAAATTTGACCAAAATTTACGACCAATTACAAATGGAGATATTGCCACCGTTAGGGCGCTAGATATTGCATCGGAGGATGAAATTGAAAGTTTTTTAAATGAAATTGTGGCGATGTATAACACAGTTGGAGATTTTGACGAAGGTAAAACTAAATACTACATAAGTCATAATATAGGATATCGTGTAGCTAATCATATCACACATTGTGAATATTGTAAAAATTGGAGGGACGACGGGGGAAAAGGATTAGGATATTACTGTAAGCCAGACGAAATTTGTAATCTTAGAAATATAATACATCCATTGGATTATTTATGCCATAAAATAAATGAATATCAGAAAAATAAAGGAAATAATGATAGAAATAATAACAAAAATAAAAATGACATTGAAAAGAAAGATAATAAGATAGAAAAATAAAATATAAAAAATAAAAGTGAAATAATGGATATAATCGATGAATTTTTAAATATTGAAATATTATTGTCGCCCAAAGCATATGATAGAATTAAAAAATTAGATGATAATGAACTGGCTCATTTAATTAATAATATCAAAGAATTTAAAACTATAAATAATAAATTAATATTACTAAATACTCATTTTTTAGATATTTTTTTAAACCACCATATTGATGAAATAATTAATAATTATAAAAATTTTGACTTTATATCTTGTTATATCTCAAATGAGGAGCTCCCAAAACCGCAAAGTGATTATTACAATAGTATAAGTTATCCAAAGGAAAATTTAGATGTCCCAAAAATAAAAAATAATGAATTAAAAACAGAAGAAAATATCGAAGATGAATTTATAGGGGAGCTCCTCGATGAAATCTACCCAAATCAGAAATTTGTAAATTCCTCAACGGAAATAGATTATAATCATATTCCTGAAGAAAATAATACAAATAACAGCATTGAAAAGAAAGAAGAAATATTAAAATTAGAAACTCCTGAAAGTGTATTAGACGAAAGATTATTAAAATTAGAAAGAGAAAGAATATACAGAATAAATAAAATAAAATCGATTAAAAATAGTGTATTTAATAAAATAAACTATGTTGCAAAGGATATTGATTCTCAAATACGCATATATGATAAATGGGATATTTCTGGAAAATCCACCTGCGAAGGAAGTCTTAACGATTTTATTGGGTATTTTAATAATAGGTATTCAAAAATTAAAGCGATGATTGAAAGAAAAGTAAATAAAAAGGCATATCCATTAAATAAACTTCAAAGAATGAAAAACGAAAAAGATGTTTTTGTAGTTGGAATTGTTTCAGACACGAATACCACTAAAAAAGGACATAAAAGGGTAGTAATTGAAGATAATGAAACCACATTTTCCGTAATTATTATGAAGGATAAAATTGAGAAAGGGGAGCTCCCAGACGATATATTATTAGACGAAGTTATCGGATTTGAAGGTGCAATATCCCAAGATGGGGGAGTGATGTTCCCCAATAATTGCATAAGACCCGATATCACCCCAAAACCACCGAAAAGTATAGACGAAAAAATATACACTGCATTTTTATCTGATGTGCATATAGGGAGCTACGAGTTTTTAGAGGACTCATTTAAAAAATTTATAGAGCTATTAAATGGAAATACAAAAAACGGATTGGAAGAAAAAATAGTAAGCAGATTAAAATACATTTCAATTGCGGGGGATTTAGTAGATGGTGTAGGAATATATCCTGGTCAAGAATATGATTTATATGATGTGGATATTATATCCCAATATAAAGAGGTTGCAACATATATTGAGCAAATTCCAGAACATATTGATATTATAATCTCCCCGGGAAACCACGACGCCCTTAGACCAGCAGAACCACAGCCGATATTTCCTAAAAGAATTTTAGATTTATTTGATGGATTAAATAATGTGCATTTTGTTAGCAATCCGGGATTTGTAAATATACATGGTTTGGATTTTTTATTATATCACGGTAGAAGCTTTGACGATGTAATAGGACAAATATCTTCGGCAAGTTATCAAGACCCCACCTCAATTATGAAAGAATTATTAAAAAGAAGACATTTATGCCCAACTTATGGCGGACGATGCCCAATAGCCCCAGAAGAAGAAGATTATTTGGTAATTCACAATGAACCAGATATTTTCCATACTGGACATATCCATATTAACGGATATGGAATGTATAAAGGAACAACATTAATAAACAGCGGAACATTTCAAGAACAGACGGATTTCCAGAAAAGAATGGGAATTCACCCAACACCTGCACGAATACCAATAATTGACATGTCTAAAAATGGTAGTCAATATATCGAATGGAATAATGGGAAAATAAAAGTTATTTAAAAGAAGATAAAAGAATATTTTTTATTTATTTAATTTATCCATTCCTGCTTTTTTAATAGCATTTCTCATTTCTTTTACTGCGTCTGGATTGTCTTCAATAAGAGTTCCAGTTACAATTGCATCAGCCCCACTTAAAACCTTTTCGTATGCTGTTTCTGGCGTTCGTATTCCTCCGCCTACAATGATGTTTATTCCGCTTAACTTTTTTGATAAACCTATAATTTTATTGCTTACAGGGAGCTCCGCACCACTTCCTGCCTCCAAATATGCCCACCTCATACCAAAATATTTTGCAGATAAACAATACATTCCAGCTATTTCAGGTTTTCGCTGTGGTATCTCATTTACTTCACCAACAAACCCCACGGCTGTTCTTTTTATGGGCTCAATACCTAAATAAGCCATTGGGATAGGTTCTAAATTATATTTTTTTACAGTAATTGCTCCCAATGTTGGTGCTGTTGTAGTCCAATAGGTATTATTCGAATTCATAAAACTCATAAAAAACACTGCATCAGCATAAGGAGTTAAACCATCTACATTTCCGGGAAATAATATAATAGGAATATCCCCAATAATTTCTTTAATCTCTTTTGTAGTTTCATCTAAATTTGTGATGCCTATGCTACCTCCGAGTATTATGGCATCTGCATAATCTTTTACCTTTTCCGCTATTTCTAAACAGTTTTTTTCGTCTGGGTCTATGAGTATAAAATAGAGAGCTCCATCTGTTTTCAATATATTATTTAATTTTTCTTCAACTTTTCCAAACATTTTTTGTTCCCCAATCACTAAATATTTATTTTTCAATTATTGTTTCTTTTATAGCCATTCCAAAATGTCTGGCATTAGTATCTATTTTTAATTTTACTTTATCCCCTACCTTTAAATCTACCACAGATATAGGAGCTCCGTTTTCATTAACCAATCTAATTGTTTCAGCATTTTGTAATATGGTTCTTACAATTTCCCCATCATATTCAGCTTCAACCAACATTAAAGGTCTTTTTTCTATTTTTACTCTGCCAACAATTCCCTCTCTTGTCATTCCGTCTTTATCTACAATTAATATCCCATCACCAGCTTTTAACTCACTTAAATATCTTGTTCTGTTTCCCGTGCATAATACATAGGCATGAACAGGACCTGCATTTACTCTAAATGGTCGTGTTGCCACATAAGGATTTTCCACGGTTTCAGCATGCACTAAAAATAAAGCCCTAGAATATGAGCCTATAAGCATACCTTCCCCCATTTCCATCATTGAGCATGTATCTATACAAACTCTATCTCCACTTCCAATAGCCTCAACTTTCGTAATTGTAGCACAATCTAAATCCAACTTTTCAGAATTCATTTTTTCAATTAATGTTGCAAAGTCTTTTACATCATTTATATCTTTTGGAACATAAAGAACTCCATTAACTCCCCTTTCAAGTATTTCATAAGCTGTTCTTGCATCATTTATATTATTTGCCAATGAAACTATTTTTATATTTTCATCAAATAAATCGGCAATTAAATTTTCCAATGGTATGATATTCCAATCTTTTCCCTCTAATATTATGTAATCCACATAATCGTATCTACTTACCTCTGATGCGTATTCCTCATCCTCTTTACTTTCAATAGAGATAAATACGCCTGTTTCCTTTCCTTCTTTTTTTGCATCAAATAAAATATTTAAATCGTCGCCTTTATTGATTACTACGATGTCAGAATTTGAATTTTTTGATATTGTTTTAATATTTCCCAATTCTTTAACTTTTTCAATATCTTCTTCATAAACCATTACCGCAGGTATTGAACTTTCAAGGGAGTCTTTCACTGTTTCTTTTCTTTCTTCCCAATCTTCATTATTTGCCATTATCCAGCCAAATTTCATAAAATCACCTTTTTATTAAAAATAAAATATATATTATTTTATACATTTGTTTATTATCTTTATTTATTTTTTGTATTATCATCATATTTTTAAATTAATTATAATTAATGCTATTTAGTATTTTTTAGTATTTTATTTTTATTGATTTTCTATAAAAAATTACAATGTCTTTTTTTCATATCTTCTTCGGATATATTTAATTTTTCCATTAAATTGTATATTATAGTATCCAGATAAATAAAGGCAATTTCTTCAAATAATGTTCCCATAGGAAAACATTTATTTTCTGTTTTATTACTATTGCCTCCGTTAATATCTAAATTTACAATGAAATCAGATAATTCTTTTAAAGTGCAATTATCCTTGTGTGTAATGGATATTATTTTAATTTTATTTTTGCCTTTTAACTCCAATTTATTATTTATTTTATTTATATTATTTAATAAATTAACAATTGAATATGTTTCTCCACTTCCTGACACTACAATTAATAAATCGTTGTTTGATACAGCAGGACATGTTGCTTCGCCTATAAAATAGGATTTAAATCCCAAGTGCATCAATCTCATGGCAAATGCCTTTCCAACAAAACCACTTCGCCCAATACCAAATATATATATTTTCGAGTTTTCGGATATAGTATTAATTATATTATTTATTAGTAAATCAGAATTAGTTGGTGTCTGTTTATATAATAAGTTTAATTTTTTTATAAGTTCCTTTATTGGTTTGGTATTCATTTAATCACCAAAATAATATATTATTACACCACATATTTATATAAATATTATTGGCATATATAAAAATACAACAATAATACAACAATACAATAAAAAAATAAACAAATACAAAGGGTGCAAATATAGACAGATTAATTAATACAATTATGGAATTAAATGATAATGAATGGAGAACTCTAAAAATCATAGAAATATCCATGAAACATTATGAATGGGTGCCATTATTTGAAATACTTAAAAAAACCAAAACAAATAAAAAAGAGGCACTATATCGATTGAGAATATTAGACAGGCATAAATTAATTAATAGGAGCTCCCATGGATACCGACTATCTCACTGGGGATATGATGCCTTGGCATTGAACACATTTATTAAAAAGGAGCTCCTATCTGCGATAGGTGGAAAATTAGGCGTTGGAAAAGAAGGAGATGTATATAATATAATACTCACAAATAAAAGAAAAGCCGTGCTAAAATTCCACAATATAGGGAGAACTTGCTTTTCAATGGGGAAAAGATATAGAAGTTATTTGGCAGAAAAAAGACATATTAGTTGGCTTTATGCTTCAAGATTAACTGCCCAGAAGGAATTTGAAGTATTAAATGAATTATTTCCGATTGTAAAAGTCCCAGAACCGATTGAACAAAATAGACATGCCATAATTATGGGAAAAATAGACGGAGCAGAATTAAAAAAGGTTGATTTAAGAAAATTAGGCGTTGATATTGATAAATTATTTTGGGATATAATTGAAGAAATAAAAAAAATGTATAAATTAAATTTCGTTCATTGTGATTTAAGCGAATTTAACATATTAATTAAAGAAGATGGAGATTTTGTTATAATCGACTTCCCACAGGCACTAAATATAAATGAAGAAGGTCAAAAATTCGATAAAATACCTGGAGAATTTAATCAAGACATAGAATTTTATTTAAAAAGAGACATAGGCAACATATTACGACATTTTAAAAAATACGGCATAAATGAAGATTTAAATAAAATTTATGATTATATAATTAATGAATAAATTATTATAGGTGTAATGATGGATAAAAATAATAACTATAATATAATTATCCTACTTCTTTTAATTATTATTGTGTTAATGGGAGGATATATATTATATGATAAATTTGGGAGCTCCCCTACTGACATAAACAACAACCAGATAAATAATACACCAACAACAAATAATAATTATAATAATTATAATAATACACTAACAAATAACGACGAATATTATAATATAACGCCAAAAGAAGAAAATACCACAAATAATTATATCGTAGAAAATACCACCACAAATAATAATACAATAAACTACAATATAGATTATTCTAAAAAAATGTCATTAAATAGTTTATTTATGCCTGATTTAAATTATTTCAATATTATTGATTTAACAAAAGGAAGTAATGAAGGAAAAATAAAACAATATCACTTAAAAAATAGCATAATTACATTTGATATAAGAAATTATAAACCTGATTTAGATAATCCAGAATATATTTCAGTTAAAAAAACAGATATGAAATTTAAATATGGAGATTATATTAAATATACATATACCGCTAACCACAATAATATTACAACAAGTTATTGTTATGTTAGAAAAATAGGAAATTATTATATAATAATGGGATTTAGTGAAATAAATAAAGATACTACGGATTTATGGGAAAAATGGAATAAATATATTTTTGATTTATATTATTAAATATTAAATATTAAATATTCTTTTTATAATTATAGTGGCATAACTACCTTTATTTAATTCAAATTCTATTGTTATTTTATATTTTCCTTTGTTCAATTCGTCGGATTTAAAATCTCCGTATTTAATATTTTTTGGAATATTCAATATATCCCGTTCCACATAAGACGGTTTATATAATTCCGTTAAATTATTAAAATCTTTTAAAGAGGCTCGTTCTTTTCTTAATATTTTTAATATTATATTGTAGTATTCGTCTTTATGATGATTGTTATAATCTATATCGGGGGCTATGGTTGGGAATTTATCTTTTTTTAAGATATTAAATAATTCATTGTCTATTTTTGAATAATATAAGAATGTTCCACAACTATAATCTACATATTTTCTTTGTTCCTTTGGTAGTTTAATTTTTAGGAGCTCCTTTATACATTCATTCCATAAATAACTTTGATACGAAGATACAAAAAGCTTTTTTAATCGATTATCAACATATTTAAAAGCTTCTTTGTAGTTGTTATTATATTCTGGATTATTTAAATATTTTATAATATTAACAAACGATTTACTGTTTATTTTGTTATTTTTAATATAATCCATTATATTATTCCATCTGCCCCAGTTCTTTTTTATATTTCTTTTTAAATCCTTTATTCGTTTATTTTCGCTTCTGGTATATTCTGTAAGTATTATTTTTAATGCTTTTTCATATTCTCCTTTTAAATAATATTTTGCTATAAATTGATTATGAAATACACTCCCAAATCTTTGGTCATCAAAATAGTTAGGAGCTCCTTGCTCCAAATTCTGTAAATTTTTAGAAATATTTGAAAAATCATTTTTATCAATTGCCCTAACAGTAATTTTAAAAGAATTTCCTATTAAACTACCAATTTTTAAAGGATTATTTATTGTTTTTAAATATTTTAATGTTAAATTTTTCTCATTTAATTCAATTTTATCATATTTTGTAGGTATTGAAATATATTGTGTGGTTATGGCATATTTATCTTTTAAACCGCAGTATTTGATATCATTTATAGGAATATTGCAATTTTTAGAGATATGATTTAATGCCTTTAAATTTTCAATATTTGATTTTTTTAAAATATATAAATTATAATTGCCCGATGGATTTTCTTTTATAAATTCATTGTCCAATATCTCATTTACAATGAAATCGCCATTAGTTTGTTTTAATTTCATAATACATTACCTAAAAAATAATAAATAATAGTAAAAAACATATGAACATAAATATAAATAAAAAAAATTTATTTAGATAAATTCTAACTCATTAATTATATTTATTGTTTCAGTATCCTTTCTTTTCATGGCTATTTGTCTAATATTCTTTAAAATTTCTAAATTTTTACCTGTCAATGTCCTATATTCTTTACAATATTTTAAAATATATAGATAATATCTTTCAAGATATTTTTTATCGTATTTCGATAATTCATAGGCTATTAATCCGTTAATTGTATCAATATCCGAATAAACAAATAATGGATGTATCCATATCATTAATATATCATTAGAATCATCAACAACATTAACAATTTTTTCTAATTCCATAAATACATCCATATATATTACAACATTCTCTTTATTTTTATCGCCGATAAGTTCCGTCAATATATTTCCAAGTAATTTATCAAATTCAGATAATACTCCATCTAATTCTTCATCGGTCAAGGAGCTCCATTGTTGTATTCTATCCCTATGTTCATTAGTTAATATAACAGCTGGATGTATGACCTCATAATTGTATTTTTCAAATAAATAATGGTCTGATTTTCGTGATGTCAAATGTATTGTTAATATATATTCATTATATTGTTTCATATCCACTTTTTTTATTTTATATTTTCGCGGAAGTGCTTCAAATGATTCAATATATTCACAATCTATTAAATTTTTCAATGTTTTCTTTTTACCTGTTTCGCCATCTATAAGATATAAATTCTTAAATTCTACATCAAAATTATATGCCCTTATTAAATCTTTTGTGTGTTCATCTAAATTCTTATATATATCTATTAATATATTATCAATTAATTCTTTTGAGTTTATTTTGTTTATTTTATTTTCGTCAGAAAATTTACTATAATTTCCTTCGTAAATTATCGAATCCCTACGGGATTCACAAATCTTTGATTTGGGTAAATTTATTTTACTTACTTTATTCATTTTATAACCTTTCATTTAACCTTTCAACATTACTATTAGTATTTAGTTTATTTTCGTCAGAAATGATTTGGGTAGATTAGCCCCCTTTTCTCAAATACCATCCTTTATCTACTATATTTTTAATAATATCTCCGCCACCATAATTCCCTATGCCAAGGAGCTCCCTTTGTTCATTTAATACTGCAACTCTTCCAGCCCCATTCATCTCAATAATTGACGATTTAAATATATCTCGCCCATATAAAAATAAGGTTTCACTTTTATCATTGATTACAATATAATTTTTAGAGATATTGTTGCCAATAATGGACATCCCCTCCAATGACATTGTAAATTTATATTTTCCAGTTTGTTTTAATTCAAAAGACCCAAAAGATATTCCAATAAAATGAATATTTGTAAATTTATTGGCATTATCTATTACTTCTTTTGTGGCATATATTACTTCGATTTTCTCATCTTCCATGATATATAATTTATCGAAATCAAAAAGAGATATATCAATGTAATTATTTAATTGAGTTTTAATTATTTTTAATTCTTCATCTTTTAAATGTCGATGCTTCATAATATCAACAGCTTTTATATGTGTGTTATATGTTTTTATGTAGTATATTTTGTGTTATTGTATTATATGTGGTGTGTTATTTTTTATTAATTCTTTTTAGTGTTTTTGAAACATACATATCCACTTTTTTATTTATATCGCTTTCAAGAGCAGACAACATTTCAAGGTTTTTATCACTTATATTGATATTTTCATTAATATATTGTGGTGTATTTAGTTTCTTTTTTCCTTGTAGTGCTTCGATATCAGAAAAGGAGCTAATTAATTCTCTTCCAGTTGATTTTATTTCATTTTCAACAGTGATGCCCTCTTTTTTTCCATACATACTAAATAATGGAAACTTTGTAATGGTATTTGCCCCGCTCATAACCAATGGTCCGATATTTGTTAATTTATCTACCCAAGTTCCAGCAATTATTTCAAGTTTTGGAAAGTTCAAACGAACAGAAGATACCCAGTTCATATATTCAATGGTTGTAATAGAAGGAGCTCCCTCAAATATTGTGTCTTTTTGTGGATTAAGAGAATAAAATGTAATCCTATTTAAATTTAGCTCTTCGATTAAATTTAATAATTTTTCAATATCTTCTTCCTTTTCTCCGAGCCCCAATATTATAGTTATTCCTGTTTTTAAATTATAATCTTTTGCCTTTAAAAGCATTTCTTTTGTTGGTCCTATCGGTTTTTGGGGGCACACTTCATTATGTAGTTTAGGATTAACAGTTTCAATTGCTCCAACTACTCCTTCAATTGTATTTAAATTTAAATTTTCAAAATCCACAATACCTACATTAATATATTGTTTTGATTTTTGAATATATGCTATCATTTCAATTATATCATTTAATTCGTTTATATTATAATCATATCCTCCCGAAATAAATTCTAATTTCCAACCAATTCTTTTCATAATTATGGCTTCTGCCAACATTGACTCAGGTCTCCTTCTTGCTATTGATGGATTTTTTATTTTTGACTTTTGGGAAGACATAAAACAAAATTTGCATGGGTCGGTTAAATTACAATACCAACCTAAAAACAGAGCTCTCTTTAAATCGATGTTGTTTCCAAAATTTTTTGTGGTTAATTTATATGCTTTTATTGAATTTTCAAATATGTCTGTGGCATTCATTATATCCCTAATTTTAATTTTAAA
>OBLD01000032.1_pt1 | contig 14211 bp, 7 predicted proteins | sample 1496151 | NCBI WGS metagenome assembly OBLD01 (sample SAMEA2341967, study PRJEB22496) | metagenome
ATTCAACATTCAACATTGCCTGCAAAAAGGGACTTTTTGCAGGCGACTCTGTTAAATGTTTAATGAAGAATCTTAATTGTTGAACGATAAATGCTAAATAGAAAGTACATCTTCATAATTTCCCTCATTGCCCTGCTGTTAGGTTTTACATTCAAGCATCTGGCAGTGGCAATTAATGAACAAACCAGTGCCATAAGAAGGCTTAATGTAAAATTAAAAAAAAATAACCAGACTCTTATAAGCAAAATTAAACTGTTAAAAAATTATCAAAAAGAGTTGCCAGATATTATCACAACTATTAAGCAGTTGCATACTGTGCCCTCAAAAGAGGCTATCAATGCTTTGTATAACAAAATAACAGACTATTGCGCATATAAAGACTGGAAATACACAAAATTAAAAAATAAAAATAATTTATACAGTTTTGATATAAATGTGAAATTTACAACTACTGATGTGGCACACTCCATAGCAGAACTGGCAGCACTTTATCATCTGGCATCTGATGTATATTTTAATCTCAACAGCCTTGCTCTTTCAACACGACAACCAGAGGCTAAACTCACGGGATATATCCTCTATGCTAAGGGCAAGGGGCAATCTGTAAAGGAAAAAGCACGGCCAGAAGTTAAAACAATAACAAAAGTAATTCCAGCACCTGTTGCAAAAACATCTCAAAGCAACTCAACCAATGCAACACAAAATGCTATCGGAACAAAGCAATCTAATGCAACACAAAACGCAACCAGAACCCGGCAAGATAATTCAACACAAAATTCAATAAATGAAGACGCTGCAAAAATGTACCAGCAACTGCAAAAAACACAGGAAAAGTTACAAAAGATTAAAAAGGTGATGGATGCTTTAAAGGGTTGATGCAATGTATTTTTTATACTACGCTATAGACAGAATTTCGCAAAAAAAGGTCAGGGGCATTATAGAGGCTTCTGAATATTCTGATGCCTATGGCAAAATCATAGACATAGGATATATACCAGAAAAAATTACTCAACTTCCAAAGTGGTTCCCTATCTCTTTGTTCAGAACCAAACCTCACATGAGGATAAATGAGATAGTTGAATTTCTGGAAGCCATAGGCCATGGGTTTAACGCTGGCATTCAAATTACTGAAATTTTAATTGACTATAGAAATGAAATCGGACGTAAAAAGGCGCAGGCAGCAGTTCAGGCCATAATTGAGGATTTGCGCGAAGGCTCTTCATTTTCTGCTACTCTAAAAAATCTTGGTTTTTTCCCCCAGACTGTGCTTTCGTTCATTGAAATCGGTGAAAACACAGGTTCACTGGGCGAAAATGCCCTGGAAGCAGCAAGAAGAGTCAAATTCACTGAAGAATTAAAAGGTGAAATCAAAAAGGCCATGATCTATCCGGCCTTTGTCATGTTCAGCATCCTGGGCAGTATCTCCATCTGGCTTTTTGTGGTTATTCCCAAAATCGCCTCAGTCTTTAAAGCTCTGAACATCAAGCTCCCATCCTACACCATGGCCCTTATTAATATTTCCAATAATAAAACATTGATTTTATACTATCTGGCAGGTATAGTTTCCTTTTTTATTGCTATAAATATAGTTAATGGCTTAATTCGCAAATTTTTTGGCAAAGAGCACTTTATTCTTCGCCTTAAGGATTCCATTACCATGCGCGTGCCAGTTGTAGGCAGGCTGATTTTTTATTATAATGCTTTTTTAATATCCTCTTTTTTATCTGCATTAATTGCAGCAGGCCTGAATATCAGCCATGCCCTTGTAATTATTGGCAGGGCCATTAACAATGCTATTTACTACCAGGTAGTAGAAAAAATACGCCAGGAAATAGAAACAGGCTCAACCCTGACAGAAGCCTTTCGCCAGCACGCCAGCCTTTTTCCACCTATGTTTATACGTTATCTTCTGGTTGGCGAAAGAACTGGAACGGTTGATACCCAGATGAACTATATTGCAACTATATATCGAACAAAAGTTGAAGATATACTCAAAATGATACCCAAGCTCATGGAACCTTTGCTCATTACTTTTCTGGGTATTATCATGGTAGGCATGATTGTGGCGGTGTTTTCACCAATTTATTCATCTATCTCCAAAATCATGGAGGGCATGTAAATGAAAAAATGTAAAAAACAGCACAAATCCTTAAAAATCGTATTTTGTTTTCTAATGGCATTTTTACTGGCTTTACCCTGCTATGCTGACTCAGCATTTTATATACAACTTGAAGCCTTTAAACAATATAACAACGTCAAAAACTTTATAAACCAATATGCCAATGCACCTTATAGAATTATTGTTACAAAAGAAAAAAAATTTTATGTTGTCAGGGTTGGCCCTCTCAAATTAATGACCGATGTACAGAAAGCTCTGTCTTATTTTAAAAAGGATGAACAGGATGTTCTGATAAGAGTCAGAAAAAAACCTTACTCCAATATCATTCTGGAACATAACCCGGATAACAATATACAACCTGAGGCAGTGCCAGCAAAAAAACAAAATGAATATACAATCAAGGACTCTGAGCCACCAGTTATAGACAAATCTGTCAAATTTTTTCCAGAGCCACAACCAGATCAGGACAAAGAAAAAGAGACGAATAAGAGTGAAAAGCAAAAAGATACCCGGGATCAGGCAATTGTTATGCCCCAGAACAAACTCCTGGAACGCGCTCAAAAAAAACTGGAACAGATCAACAAACAAAAAGAGGCAGAGGCCAGACGAAAAAAAGCAGACAAAGTCATCAAGGAAATATGTTTTCTTTACAATAAAAGACAGCTTATCAAGCTGGATGAAACCATCAGAAAAAATCAATCCCTGCTCAAAGACCTGGAAGACTATCCAGACTGTTTTCATCGCGCCTTTGCTGCCATCAAAATATCCAATCATGAATATGAAAAGGCCATCAGCCACCTGAAAATTATTAAAGAAAAGCTCCTTTCAGATATCGTCAACCTGGTCTATGCCCTGATTATGATCAATGATTATGCAGAGGCAGGCAAATATATCAATTTTGGGCTTATTCAATACAATAACGCTCCCGAGCTTCTTTATGATAAGGCCATACTCCATATTGAGCTTGAACAACTCAAACAGGCCAAAGAAACCCTGGTTCAGGTCTTAAATAGTGAAAATGCTGATACAGGACTAAAACACAGAGCACTCAAGCTGCTTAATTATCTTGGACAATAAATGAAAATAAAATTCAACTTCAAATCCACAAAGACCAGAAAAATCTTTTTTCAGGAAAAGGTCTATTCTGTTGATATGAGCAACAATCAGGTTGCTCTTGCAGAAGAAGGTGAAGAGCCTGATCTTTATATTCTCCGCTTTGAGAGTCTGCGCCAGGAAAATGTTCAGGTAGCACTGCCGCCGGGTAAAAAAGATATAAAAAAATATCTTATGCCCAAACTGAATTCCATGGGCATAAATGAGAAAGAATACATTATCTTTTATAAGGAAGCAGGCGAAACAGTAAATCCTGCCCTGGGAACCAAAGAAAAAAATGTCATTGTCCAGTTAATTCTGCAATCTGAGCTTAATGCCATTAAGGAAACACACATAACATATTATCGTAAGGGAATCATTCCATTTTATTTTCTCTTATCAGGGTTTACCAGGCATGTATATCCAGATAAAAAAGGGGTTGCGCTTTTTTATTTTCAACCTGAGGAGTTACGGGTATCAGCCATTTTTGCCTTTGAAGGCTTCCCTCTGGAAATCATTATTGATACTGTTAATACAACAGATTCTGACTATATCATGCGCACCTTTAACTACTTCCAGGGTAAATATGCAGAGCTTGGGCTGGATGGGCTTATTATAATTCATCCTGATGAATCTGTTTATGAAGAGATAAAATCAGTATTACTGCTTGATCTGCACAAAGTAACTTCACCAGAACATATTTTATTGGGTTATGATAAAATAGTTTCTCACTCTCTGCTCAAAGACAAGATTACCCTCTATGCCAATTATACAGTTACCTTTTTTCTTATTACAGCCCTATCTATATCTCTCTTTATTACAATAACACAGGCCGTCACTCTTACACAGTCGATTACATCATATCTACATGCCAAAAAGCAGGTATTCACAACAGCAGCCGCAGTGGAAAATAACAGAAAAAAACTCAAAAAGGAATTACAGGCTTTGCTTCCAATGCTATCAGAGTTAAAGCCTTATCATAAACTTTTGCTCCATCTACCCCGTGTTTCAACGCAAATATATCAGAACTTTGCCGCTACCCTCTCAAAGTTAAAGCAGTACCTTTCAGAAGACACTTCTGTACAGGCAGGAGATATTCTGATTTCTTTGCAAAAAAATCATACCTATTTAATTGTCATCAAAGGCAAAATATTGTCTGATATCAAAAAAGAAATGAAAACAAAGGCTTCTAACCTCAAGCACTTTGTTAAAGAAGACTTAAAGGCAAAAATCAAATTTTCACGCAATCCACCAAGACCGCCTGTAACTGGTTTTGAAATTACAATTCGCCATGGGCAAAAATAAACCAGCGCAAAAAAATTCTGGTTATTCCCTTATAGAAATGGCCATGGTTCTGGCCATCATGGCTGTATTATTTACTCTGGGCATGGGCATCTGGAAAGGTATCCACCACTTTATCCGATTACAACAGGCTCAGTCACAATTTGAAGATTTGACTGCTGAACTGGAAGTAAGCGCACAAAATAGCGAAAAATTACTGGCCTGCCTTGCCCCGAAAAAACACCAGCAATATTTTCTCATTTTTTCAGATTATTATTTAAAGGAATTCCCCTGCCCCTGCTTTTATGACAAAGACCTCTCTCCTGTTGAAGATGACTATCCTCTTCTGGCTAACAGGGAAAAAATTGCCTGGGCATTAATCACACCTGGCCCTGATCACAATTATCAATTTGGCTATAACTGGGCCAACCAGTTGACCATACCTGACCCGCGGCAAAAAACTGATCTCTTCCCTTTTGATGGTCTATTTAAAAATAACTTTGATGATCAGACTTTTTTGCCACCATATCAGCGTTTGCGTGTCAAACAAGGGTGCAGACAGTATCCACCTGCTGCCATAGATTATCTCGTGCCACAAAAACGTATTACCACACATCAAACTGTTGTTTATAAAATTATCTATCCTGCCCAATATGACCTGTGTGTAAACGCCAGAGGCCTTGTCAAAGTATTTCGTGAGCCAGTGCATCAGCTCACCCTGCCCCTGCAGTACGGCATCAACCGCATTGGTTTCAGTCTTCTGAAAAATGATCAGCCCATTTATACACGCTACGACTATGTAGCAAGAGCAGATAAAGACCAGCTATTGCCCCTGCCTTTTAATGCCACTTCTGACTCAGACAATGCCCCTGCTGATATCACTTTTGCGCCTGCTCTTCAAAATCCCGATAATGCAGCCTGTATTATTGATTTTGATGATGGCTACTATAAATATCTACCTGTATGCAATTACCCCCTTATCAAACATTGTTATGCTGCTAAAGGCGAGTATCAACCTGCCATTTTTGTTGCACAGGGAACAGATTTCTATTATAATGCTACCCGGATAACTCTGGATGGCAATGAGAAGCCATTCATTGAACTTGATCTGGATGTTGAGCAGGTAACTGCCAGAGGTGACAAAAAAAAACTGGAGTATAAAATCAGCCTGCACGCGCAGATAACTGATGATAACGGTCCTTTGTTTTGCCGTCTTTATTATAACAGCAAACTGCTAACAGAAACAAAAAACTGTAAATATCTCTCATTTTCAGGTTACAGCCAGAATGCAACCGTGGACACTTTTAAAATAGCAGTGGATGATAAGGAAGGAGCCAGGGTTATTAAGGCGTTCTGGGCTGATGGATTTTAAAGGAAGGAAGATGGGAAGTTGGGAAGATAGGAAAAGGTTGAGTTAATAAGGGGGATAAAATGGCAGAACAGCAACCTCAAAAGCCAAGGCTTGGTGATATTCTTGTCGAACAGGGCTTTATTACTCAGGAGCACATAGATATTGCCCTGAAAATTCAGGTTGTTAAAAGAAAATTTCTGGGGGAAATCTTAAAAGACCTGGGGTTTATCTCTTCCACAGAACTTGCACTGGCCCTGGCCAGGCAGGCACACCTGAAATATGTTGATCTGGCTGAAACTCCAACATCTAAAGATGCCCTTTCAACACTGAATTATAATGAAGCCAAACAGATGCGCATTATCCCTCTGGACAAACAGGACAATACTATTGTTGTGGCCATTGATGATCCCTTTGATATGCGCAAGGAAGCTGATGTAAAAAGAAGATTTGCTGGCCTGAATGTTGACTTTGTAGTGGCAGCAAGTGATGCCCTGAAAAAATATATCGAAATTTATTACCGCATGTTGTATAATCCCCTGGAAAAGGAGCTGGAAGCAGAAATCAAGAAATTTGCTGCTGGCGGCGGCGATATTATTAAATATACTGATTTGATTCTGGACCTGGCAGTATATCACAATGCATCAGACATTCACATCAATCCACTTGATGATATGTCCTATCTGTTCATTCGTATTGATGGCCTTCTGCACAATATTGCAGTTATTCCGGTTTATGTTCACAATAATGTAACATCCAGAATAAAACTCCTTTCAGAGATCAATATTGCGGAAAGACGCATTCCCCAGGACGGATCATTTACCTATGATACTCTGGGCATGACAGTTGATGTGCGCGTCTCTACCCTGCCCACTGCTTTTGGCGAAAAGATCGTTATGCGCGTGCTCAAAAAAGACATCTCCAGATTGAACCTCATTTTCCTGGGATATCTTCCTGAACAACTGGAAACCATGCGCGAAGCAGCCAATCTGCCTTATGGCCTGGTTCTGGTTTCTGGCCCGACTGGCTCTGGTAAATCAACCACCCTCTATTCCATGCTCAGGGCAGTTGATTATCTCAAACGCAATGTGGTAACAGTTGAAGACCCAATAGAATACAACTTTAATTTTATCTATCAAACTGAGGTCAATACTTCAGCAGGCTATCGCTTTTCAACAGCCCTGAAATACCTCATGCGTCAGGACCCGGATGTCATTTTGGTAGGTGAAATCAGGGATGAGGAAACAGCAGATATGTGCGTCATGGCATCCAATACAGGACACCTTGTATTATCAACCATTCACGCCAATGAAGCCATTACAACCATACAAAGATTGCTTACCCTGACTACTGAAAAGGAAACCACCCTTAGCACCATCAAGGTAATTGCTGCTCAACGTTTGCTCAGAAAATTATGCCCATATTGTCGCAAAGACGCGCCAGAGCTTGCTGAGCAATTGCTCAAAAAATATCCTTATTTAAAAGAACATATTACCTTTGAGCCACACACTTATGTCCATGTTGGATGTGAACGCTGCCGCAAAACAGGCTATGTTGGCCGTACAACAGTTGCAGAGGTACTGAAATTTGATGATGAAATCATTGACGCTTTTTTACAGGATAAAACCATAGTGGAATTGCATGACCTCCTGAGGCAAAAGGGTTTTTTAAATATGAATGACGTTGGGGTACTCAAAGTATTAATGGGTGAAACTGATTATGATGAAGTAAAACGTGTTGTACAGGCAGGATAGAGGTTAAGGAGCACAACCCATGGGATATGCAATAAAAATATATGAAGCATTCAGGGAATATGGAGAAGAAAAGGCCAAAGTCATAGCAGAAGCCTTTGAAGAGCTTGACAAGCGCTATCCTCAGATTCGCGATATGGCTACAAAAACTGACCTTTCTGAAACAGAGCTCAGGCTCATGAAAGAAATTGAGCTTACCAGAAAGGAAATCAAAGAAGTTGAGCTTAAACTTACCAGAGAAATCGAAGATGCCAGAAAGGAAATCAAGGAAGTAGAACTTAAGCTCACTCAGCAAATCGAAGACACCAGAAAGGAAATCAAGGAAGTAGAACTTAAGCTCACTCAGCAAATCGAAGACACCAGAAAGGAAATCAAGGAAGTCGAGCTTAAACTTACCAGAGAAATCAAAGCTCTTGAGCTTAAACTTACCAGAGAAATCAAAGCTCTTGAGCTTAAACTTACCAGAGAAATCGAAGATGTCAGAAAGGAAATCAAGGAAGTCGAGCTTAAACTCACTCGCGAAATCAAACAGGTTGAAAGCAGAATGATTAAATGGATGTTCATGTTCTGGACAGGTCAGGTCATAGCCATGATTGGAATTTTTCAGTGGTTTCAACATTAAAGGAGGAGCAACCATGAATACCAGGCAACAAAAAGGCTTTACCCTCATTGAAATGGCAATTTCATTGACAGTGCTGGCGGTTTTAATCTCAATGGTAGCCACATTCTATCCCAAGGTGACAAAGATTTTAAAGCTCAAGCGGGCTATTTCCTATGTGGAGGACAATATAGATGCCCTCAAAGGCGCTCTTATGTCTCAATCCATTGACTGGAAGTCAGTCAGTGGGCTGTTGAGCCATAACAAGGATGTCTATGGCAATGTCATGGCCTATTTTCAGGGCCGTGAAATTGATGAAAAGCACGTTTGCGTACTCAAAAAACCTAAATTGCGAGTTTGTACAATCAATGATTACAATGCTTACAGAAATTTCATGAACAACACCTACAATCCTGATCCTGCTGCTGATCCGGCTGACAGAACCTTTTTTTCCTGTTCATCTGCTGGCGGCACTGGCGGCTCAAAGGATGATTCACCTGTTGCCCTGGTTACTCTCTCACCCGGTCCCAATCACAATATCCAGACCCCAATCCTTTGCACGGATGAAGACGACGATGGCCTATGCCAGCCAGATGATCCAGACAGCTCAGACTTCTGGGTAGTGCCCATCTTTACCAATGTCCCACCCAATGAAAAAATGGATGATTACGATCCCTCTATAGTCAATTCAGCATCTGACAATCGGGACCAATTTGCAGGCAAATGGCGCAGGGCAGACGTAGATAGTGAAACATTTTATCCCAATGAAGACACACAACATTCCCAGACCTATGACGACATTATTCGCTACCTCCCCTTATCCCTGGCCAAGGCCAATTGCCCTCCCACCAATATAGTTGCCAATATAGACAGGTTCTGGCTCGATAACGGCCAGATCAATGTCTATGATGATACTGCCAACCCACCTGCTGCTGATGAACAAACCACCATCCACTGGGTTGTATCTTATGCTGGTGATGGATTAAATACTGATGAGGCCAGGTGTGCGCTGGACTTAGGGGATAACTCTTATCTTGTGCAAATGGATAGCTACTCCTGTGATTTAAGCACTGACAATGGCTTTGACGACTGTTGCCTGGAACACGCCAATGGCAAATGCATTTTGTCCTATCAAAACTGCACTGGCACGCACCAGGCTCAGATAGCTTATGACACGGCTGGCTTTAAAGTGCCATGGTTCAGAATTTATGATGACACTGGCCAGGCAATGGTGATGAAATCAACGCAACTGGTAGTCCTGCCAGCCACAGCCACTTTTACTGCCTCTTTTAATGCCACACGCAGGATTTACAATACCACCACCCAGACATGGGAAGACGACGCCACTGTGCAGCAGGGAGAAACACTGGCCATTGACAAACTGGACTGGGTGCGTTTCTCCTGGTCAAACATACCAGCAAACACACCCTGTGTTGTCTATTTTGGTGATGGTGAAACATCAGGCAAAATTCCTGATTGCAACGCGACCAGCAGCACTGATTATCAATATTCCCAGACAGGATCCTATAAGGCATATATCTATATTGAAGGCCAGGGCTCAAACCAGGACAGTCCCATTACTATAGAAGTCCAGGATGGCACCACTGGAGGCGAGGATAAGGATCTGACCATCAAACGATTTGAAGCAAATCCTTCTTCTGGCACAGCAGGTTCTTATGAGCCTGATCTTTATGCACGCATTGAATACACAGAAGGAAAAATAGAGCCTCAGGATGTAACCTGCACCATTTCCTTAAGCAAGGGAATATTTAAAGATGACACTATAAATCCGGCAGATTGCAGAGGACAAAACACCTGCACCATCAGTCAATATTGTGTGGGCGAGCAACACTTTAAACTGCAATTCGACAATACTGCCACAGGGTCAGGTAAAATTAGCCTTACAGTTTCAGCAGGCAGCGCGAGTGATTCTGCCTATACCTATGTTGTGGCCTATGACCCTGACATCTCTGTCTCTACCATTGTTCTCAATGCTACAGCCATTCAACCCGATGGCCAGGATGGAGAAACTGCTGACACTGACTCATCCACTTCTGAAGACTCCAGCCTGGGCACTGCTGCAACGCCTTACACTGCACCTTTACTGGTCAGGTTTAGCTGGGATCAAAACGCTTTTAACAGCAACGAAGGCTGCGTCATTGACTTTGGTGATGGCCACACATCTGGAGACATAGATGACTGCACCAGTCAAACCAATGTGTTGCACACCTATGAGCCAACAGGCAATAGTGACACAATTGCTTATGAGGCCAGGTTAATCTCTACATCCAGACAGAGCAATCCCATTACCATCTATGTTGCTCCAGCAGGTGGAGGCTCAGGAGGAGGCTCTGTCAACGAGGCCCCACGCATTATTCAGTTCAAGGCCACACCTGACAATGTCTCACAGGCAACCATTATCAATTTTAAAGCCAGGGTCTGCGAGCCTGATGGCACTGCTACAGACACAGGCAACCATACTTTTCATTACAAGCTCTTTGTAGCCGGCTGTGAAGTTGGCAAGGACAATACAGGTTATTGCGATGACATGTGTGCAGGAGATGCCAATTGCGGTGCGTGCTCTGGCGAAGCCACAGCAGAATGCGATCCATCAAGTGATAATCAGGGAGGTTGTGAAATCTTAACCAGTTGTAAGATCAAACCACCTTATGAAGGCGTGTATGCTGCCAGGCTTGTGACCTGGGATGGTGACGGACACACAAGTGATGCCATTGACATTATAGATGTAGAAGATGCCACTGACATTTTGTATCTGCCCTGGACCCCGGATTCAGGCAATATAGTGGGCATTAAAATCTTAAACTCCAACAATGCTACCCTGACAGATTTTCAGGTGCGGGTGGATGCCCTGCCCATTAAAAAGTGTATTGGCACGCGTTTTAAAATGGTAGATGAAAACAATACAGCCGTGTCCTATTGCTGGGAACATAATAACGGCGAATGTGATGCAGTGGTTAGCGATAGTGATTGGACGGGCAACATCTGGGTCAAGGTGCCCAAAATACCAGCCTGTGATACAGATAGCAATGGCAACTGCACAGGTGATGGTGAAATATTCATTTATGCCATACCTACGGATTCCTTTCATGCCAGTGCTGGTGAAGAGGTGTTTGATTTTTATGATGATTTTAAGGCAAACCAGCTTGATAATGCTACCTGGTCAGCACAGGGCACTAACAACGATTTATGGACAGTGGAAAACGAAGCCTTAACCATTGAACCTACAGCAGGTAATCAATATCTTTACGCGCAAACAGAACTATCAGCCAGTAATATCATTATTGAATCCCGCATAAAAGCATCGCTGGAAGGGGATGGCAGTGTTCATCCAGGCATTATTTATCACGGAGATCCAGGTACCAATACCAATGAACATGTATATTTCCGTCCCCATTGGTATAACCAGGCTGGCAAAAACAATGTTGTAATAGCCACTTATGATGGTACTACGTTAGGTTATGATCTGGGTGGTTCCCTTTCTGGCCCATATTTCCAGGCCAACACCTGGTACAAAGCAGGCATTCACCTGGATGGGGCCGGCACTGCCCATGTCTATCTCAATGATGAAGAAAAAACTGTTGATCAAAATACAGAATATCCAGCCAATACCCACATTGGTCTCTCTGCCCACTCGAACGGCAAGAATTATTATGACTGGATACGGGTGCGCAAGTACGCGGCAAACGAGCTCCACACCTATGCCATCTGCTATCAGAATGGCGGCTGGACATCACCACCAACTGAAGAAGCAGAAGCCTGTGCTGTCCGCATCAGAATTGCCAATCTGGGTGATTGCGACCTTGAAAACTATCAATTCCCCCTTGACATCAGTGACTCAGTTGTCAAAGACTGTATTACAGCAGCAGAAAACTCTTCCCGGCCATCATTTATCATCTGCACCGGCACAGACTGCGGAGATGACACTGAAGAAACAGACGCTTACGGCAGGACAACAGGCATTCCCTATTGTTTTGAACAGGCCAATGGAGAATGCACCAATTCCACTTCAGACTGGGCCAGCCAGACCCATGTCTGGGTTAAAATTCCTGAACTCAATGCCCATGACTATGTTTATCTGACCCTGCAAAGGGTTGACCTTGATGATGACAAAAATGTGGTGGGTGGAGATGAAATCTTTGATTTTTATGATGATTTTAATGATGGAGATATTTCTGACTGGCGCCAGTGTCACTCACAAAGCAATTGCCAGAATTGTGATGACTCAACATGTGGAGTAACGCCTAACAGCGGTTTTGAGATTGACAATGGGATTCTCTCAGTCAACGCTGCTTCTCTTGGCCGCTATCTTAACTTCACAGCCAGCAATGGCAGGTATATCTCAGAAACAAGGTTCAGGGTGACAGAGCTGGGTAGCTCTAGTCATTCGGGAACTATTGCCTCTTTTATGTCAGGTCCACAAAGTAATGGCTGTAATTCCAATGCCAGGGCAACCACCCTTTATATGACCATTGCTTCACCTAATTCTGGTAAGCTTGCAGTCTGGTTTGGAGACGGAAGTTCTAGCAGCTATAATATAGGAAGTGCTGGCACAGGAGAAAACATCTCACAAAACCAGTGGTATGTAAAAGGCATTCTGGCCACGCCTGATCATGTAGCTGCCATCAACACTGACACAACTGACTGGTCTATTCATGAGGTATTGAGTTATGATGTATCTTCCTGGACAAAAGACCTGAACTGGATACATCTAGGTTTTTACAGCTCTGATGATAACGCTATGAAAAACACAGATTACGACTGGGTACGGGTGCGCAAGTATGCGTGTGGCCCTGTTGTCCAGTCCAATCCAAATCAAAGCGCTAAAATTACGGTTTATAATCCCACCTGTACAGACATTACCCGACCTGTCTTAATTAACGTTGGCGCGCTGGGGTTTGATCAATTCGAGCTTTGTGAAGACAAAAACAATGATGGACAATGCGGTTCAGATGAAACAAATATTGCCTATTGTTACTATCTCTCTGATGGACGTTGCACTGCCCACCGCTATAGTGGCTGGACAGGTTATGTCTATGCTAAGGTTGAGGTTAGCGCAGGGGGACAAAAACATATCCTGGCTGATTTTGATACGGAAGACCATGGTAAGGACAGCTCAGACTGGTTTATGATTGGCTCGGTCGATATAAGTGGTAAACGGGCCGTACAGGCTGTAAAAATTGAAAACACCGGTGATACTGAAATATCTGACTATCAGGTCAAAATATCCCTTACACCATCAGAGATGAAAAAAATTTCAGAATCTGATTATTTCACCTATTTCCGCATTGATGAATATTCAGATGATTCAAATGAACCGGATACACTGGAACAAAGCGGGTTAAACTACTGCTTTGAGCAGCCAGATGGTGAATGTAACGAGAACGTAGCCGTCTATACCAATGCAGAAGGAGATGATATATTTGAATTATATGATGATTTTAATGAAGGATCTATCCCGGATAACTCCATGTGGAAAGCTATAGGCACTAACAGTAATGATTGGTTCATCAGCAATGGATTCCTCACAATTGAGCCTACCTCACATAACCAATATCTTTATTCTATAAGCAATATTGCAAAAAATAATATAATTATTGAATCCAGAATGAAAGCAGAAAATACTGATAATATAAATGCTCATCCTGGAATTCTGTATCATGGTGACTTTGATGACTCTGACAATAATTATAATGAACATATTTTTTTCCGTCCACATGAATATGATGGATCTCTCAACAATTTAGTTGTAGCATATTATGATAATAACGACCTTTACCAGGACCAGGATGGCAGCCAGAAGGGCGCATTCTTTGACTGGGATACATGGTACCTTGTAGGTGTACAACTTGATAGCGATGGCAGGGCACATGTGTACATAGATGGTTCTGAAAAGACAACTGATGCTGATATCAACTATCCTGACAACCAAAAAATAGGCCTTGTTGCACATAATAATGGTAAAGATTATTACGACTGGTTCCGCGTCCGCAAAAATGCCTGC
>OBLD01000033.1_pt1 | contig 14102 bp, 16 predicted proteins | sample 1496151 | NCBI WGS metagenome assembly OBLD01 (sample SAMEA2341967, study PRJEB22496) | metagenome
TCATTTTCAATATAATTTTTATCATTCTTAATATATTATTAATATATTATCATTATAAATTATCATTAATAAATTTTTTAATATTTTATTTTTTTATATTTATTTAATAATTTAAATTTACGCAGTTTTTTAGGGAAATTATGAAAACAACATATTTAGACATATTGGAAGAAAAACTAAATAAAAAGTCAGTAGTTAATGAAATTTCAAACAACAATAAAAATAAAAATAAGGAAATTTTAGCTTTTAAAGTGCTTATATCCACGGTATTAAGTGCAAGAACAAAGGACGAAACCACCGAAGAAGTTTCAAAAAGATTATATAAAAAAGTTAAAAACATTGATGATTTAATAAACATTGATATTGAGGAGCTCCAAGAATTAATTTATCCTGTTGGATTTTATAAAACCAAAGCAAAGCATTTGAAAAATTTGGCATTGATGGTAAAAGACGATTATAACGGAAAGATACCTGCGGATATTGAGGAATTAGTAAAACTCCCTGGAGTCGGGCGAAAAACTGCAAATTTAGTTATTACATTAGCTTTTGATGACTATGGTATTTGTGTTGATACTCATGTCCATAGAATAAGCAATAGGTGGAATTTTGTAAATACTCTATCTCCTGAAAAAACTGAAATGGAGCTCCGTAAAAAATTACCAAAAAAATACTGGAAAACTATTAATAATTCACTGGTTGTATATGGTAGAGAGGTTTGTGCCCCAATTCCAAAATGTAGCAAATGTATTCAAGAAATAAAAGAAACTTGCCCTTATTATGATAAATTGACTTACTTTAATAATATATTAAATAAATATAATTTTAGAAAAATATCCAAAAACAATATTCCTAATGAAAAGGGAACATATATTTTAAAAATAAAATTAAATAGTAGTAAAATTATTGAATATGGAAAAAATAAAAAAGAAAAATTCCAACGGGGATATTATTTTTATGTAGGTTCTGCCATGGGGAGCTCCTCCAACTTAAAAAATAGGATAGGGAGACACCTAAAAAATGAGAATGAGAAAAAACTCCACTGGCATATTGATTATATATTAAAATACGGCAATATAAAAGAGATATTTATTACAAATGATGCCGTTGAATGCGAAGTTTCAAAAGATTTAAGGGAAAAATTTGAATTTATAAGCGGATTTGGCTGTTCTGATTGTAATTGTGAAAGTCATTTATATTATTTAAAACCTTAAATATTTATGGTGTTCGTAGTTTATGGTGGAGCTCCGACACTACATTGAACATATCGAATAGATTATATATTGGTTATATTATAACATAATTAAAGGTGATAACATGGCAACAACTTATGAGTTAAAAATATGCGGTAAAGTGCAACATGTTGGATTCAGAGATAGGATAGAAGATTTTGGAAGAGGTTTGGGCGTTGATGGAGTAGTTTATAATTATGAGGATGGGACAGTAAGAATTTTAGCAAATTTTGATGATGAGGAAATAATGGATTTGTTCAAAAGGAGCATTAAGACATTGGCAAAAAAGGATAAGTTAATTAAAATAGATGAGATTGAGGAAAAAGAACTAAATACATATATTGAGTTTCCAAAGGGCATCAACAGGATTTCAGCAGATGACTTAATGGAACTTAACAAAAAATTAGATGAAGGAGTAATGTATATTAAAATGATTTTTGGAGTTATGGACAAACTCAAAAAAGGACAGGATGTACTAATAAAGGGGCAAGAAGGTATAAAAGAAACCCAACTAAAAATGATAGAAATATTATCTAAAATAAGCGATACATTAGAACGAATTGAAAAAAATAAAAATTAATATTTTTTCTTTTTCATTTAGATTTAGCATATTTTTTATCTATTAATGGCATCTTAGTTTTTATATACAAAGGTAATTTACGCAACGGGTTCGTCGATTTACTGTAAAAAGAATAATGATATTACAAAATAATTTATAATTTTATAATTCTTGAAGCACTTCTTCCAGCCCAGCACTGAATACATATTCCAACAGGAAGTGAAGCCGTATGACAGCCGTTTATTTCAATAAATACATCAAGTGCTGTGGTATTTCCACCTAATCCCATAGCTCCAATACCTAATTTATTTATTTTTTCCAATAGTTCTTTTTCTAATTCTGCTACTGTGCCGTCATTATTTCTTTCCCCAACTTTTCTCAATAGTGCTTTTTTTGCTAATTTTAAAGATACATCAGCCGTTCCACCAATCCCAACACCAACCAATATTGGCGGGCAAGGTTTTCCCCCTGCATTTGCTATTGTTTCCAATACATATTTTTTTATCCCTTTTACTCCTTCTGATGGAGTTAGCATTTTTAGGGAGCTCATATTTTCACTACCTGCTCCCTTTGGGAATACTATTATTTCTATTTCTCTGTCAAGTTGTTCTGTAAATTCTATATTTATAAATGGAGCTCCCAAACCACAATTTGTTTTAAAATTTTCTCGTGTCAATGGATGCACCACATTAGGTCTAAGTGGGATTTCTTTTGTGGCTGTTTCTACTCCTTTTTTAATTTTATTGGTAATTTCCATAATTTCAGAGGAACTGATATTTTTACCAACTTTTAAAAATAATATTGGAACTCCTGTATCTTGGCACATGGGAATATTTTCTTTTTCAGCAATTTCTATATTTTTTAATATTGCACTGAGGGTGTTTTTTGAAAGCTCATTTTTCTCAATTTTTTCCGCATGTTTTAGTGCAACTTTAACATCTTCGGGCAAATGTATAACTGATTCTTTAAAAAGTTCTACCACAATATCTTCAATGTTATTATCCATAAAATCACCGTAAATTAATAAATTAATAAATAAATATATATTACAAAAAATAAAAATAAAAAAATAAATAGAAAAATATTAATATTATTCTTTAAAATAATTTAATATATCCTTTTCAGTAATTATTCCAACTAACTTATCCCCTTTCATAACAGGCAAAGCCCAAGTATTTTCTTTTTCCATTATCTCTATCGCTTCCCTTAATGTTGCGTCATTGCTTATTGTAGGGTTTTTTTCTCCATCCACAATATCTTCAACCCTGATATTTGTTAATTCTCTTATATTGCCTGTTTTTAATTTTTCAAATACCAAATCACTACCTAAAAACTTTATAAAATCTTTTGAAGTAATTTTCCCAATTAATTTTCCATCTGATACCACAGGCAATCTCCTAAATTCATTTCTAACCATGGTTCGTGCTACATCTTTTATTCTTTCCCCCCCTGACGCAACAACAGGATTTTTAGTCATGTAGTCTTCCACAAGTTTAGTTTCGTCTATCTCTTCTTTTAAACATCTAAGAATGGCTCGTTCTGTAATCATAGATATTAATTTATTATCTTTATCCACAACAGGAGCTCCCCCAATATGCTTCTCAGAAAAAGTATTCAATACATCTTTTAATCTCGCAGTTTCTTTTACACATATTGGATTTGAAGACATTATTAATTTTACAGGTTCATTTATTGCAGCATATAAATTTCTGTTGTGTTTTGATTTAACTAAGTTATATTTTGAACCTCCTCCCATAAAATCTACAATATCTACTGAGGATAAAACGCCATCTACCCTATTGCTTCCAGCATCTACAACAGCAATTCTTCGAATATCTGATTCGTCCATAATTTGTAAAGCATCTCTTATTGATGTTGATGGATATACCATTACAGCATTATTGTTTTCTATTATTTTTGTTATCTTCATTATATCCCCTCGTTATATTTTCGTTATATTTTCGTTATATTTTATTCCATTTATATTTACTATTTATTTACTATTGTTTATATGATATTTCCAGTTTCTTTGTGGTTTTTATTTTTGCTCCAAACAATCATCACAAATATATTGACCATCTATATAATGCACATTACCATGGTATCCGCAAATCTCACAAATTCCTTCTGTGGTGCTCTCTTCATAATCACTTATATAATTAGCTGTATCTTCATAAGTTTCCTCCATTTTAGAAGCTTCTTTCATTATTTCAAACAATTTAGGAGATATGCTAATAATATCGCTAACTGTAATTATTCCTAATAATTCATCGTTTTCAATTACTGGAAGTCTTTTGATATTTTTTTTAGCCATTAATTCCGCGGCATCCATTATACTACCATTAGGCGATATTGAAATAAGTTTTAATGATGCTATCTCCTTCACCAATACATCTTTTGATTTTAGGTTTTTTGCTACAATATTTTTTAACATATCTGTTTCGGTAATAATTCCAACAGGTTTTGACAGGTTATCTACAATAGTCAGGGCACCAATATCTTTTGCCTTCAATATATTTGCAACTTCATAGCAGGTTGCATCTAATGACACTGTTTCTACGGGCGTATTCATTACCTCTGAAACTCTCAGATTAATTTCCATAATATCACCAAATTGGTTAAGCCTAATTGTAATTACTAATAATGAATAATATAGGGTATTTATTTATAAATAATTTGTTGTTTAATTATAGTTAATCGACATAAGTTTCCTATATGGGTCTTTGTTTAAGAATAGATGCCCATGTCATATATCCATTAACAACTAAGTTTTTATCTACAAAGTGTAATTTACGCAACGGGTTCATCGATTTACTATATATAGTATAATTAAAAATTTAATCTATATGAAGCTCCCTGTCCGATACCCTCATTTACCATAATTTCTATCCATTCAATTGCACTATCTTCATTTAATTCTTTTAATCGGTTTTTTATCCGTTCTGCAAAATAAATAGACAATTCTTCGGCAGTGGTGGAAGTTAATGGCAATAAAACTACATCTTCCGATGGTATTTTATATTCTTTTGTTTTGTTTTCCTTATGGAATATAAATGTAATAGAATCATCTTCCCCATTAGTTATATATTTTAAATTAGGGTGATTTGTTGGAACTAATAATTTATGGTCTAATTCCCCATAAGTTTCTTTAACTATATTTTTTAAGGTTTTGAAATCGCACACAAACCCAAACTCACCTGCGGGAGCTCCACATAATTTTACATCAACATAATAAGAATGTCCGTGAATTACTCCACAACTACTATGTCCAAATACGATATGTGCCGATGCAAACCTTAATCCTGCATATATTCCGTTTAATTCTAAAATCATGGTTTTTCCTCGTTTTAAATTATTAATTTTATATAAAATGATAATATCAATATTATTATAACAATAATATTATTTAAATTTATTAAATGAAATTTATTAAATGTCTAAAAAATAGGGCATAATACGACACATATAAAAAAATAAAAAAAATATTATTCTATAATAAAATCTATAATAAAATATTATTCTATGATTAGTTTTATTGCATCTACGGGACAAGATTCAACACATGCACCGCATCCATTACATAAATCTGGATTTAATAATTTTACTACTCCATTTATAACTTGCATAATTAATATACTATCTTCATCAGGTCCTGCACCACCATGCACATTATCGTCCTTCGCATTTACGGGGCATGAAATTACACAATTTCCGCATCCATGACATTTTTCAGCATATACTTCCAATTTATACATTCAACCACCTATGTATATGTATTTAATAGTTTTTTATCTAATTGTATTATTTGTATTTCTACCATTGGTATCTTTATTTTTATTGTTTATTGTAGCTTATTTATTGTAGTTCATTATTTTTTTAATCTTTCAAATGAATTTTGCCATGCTAATGACTGAACATTTTCCATATTTATGCCTGTTCTTTTAACCGAAATTATATCAATTGGACAAGCTTGAACACAAGCACCACATAATATACATGCTTCTTGAATTACTGCAACTGGCTCAGGTCTTTGACCCACATCTGTATGTGGCGGGAAGTATAATGCCTGACATGGACATACGGCTATACAAGCACCACATGCATTACATTCTTCTGATTCAATACATAATTCTCCTTCGAATGGTTTTTCCACAACTAATGCATTTGCAGGACATACAATTTCACATTTACTACATGATACACATTTATCTTCTTCAATTGTAGTTTTTCCTTTGATTTCGTTGTATATCTCTGGCTTTTTAATTCTAACCGCTAATGGACATTTATAACAAATTACTTCGATAGCATTGTGAGGACATGCTTTTTCACATACCTTACAATATACACATGTTTCAGTATCTACCACAATATCTGAAAATGGTTTTATACCTGTTGGGTCTTCATTTGGTATTAATTCAATTGAATCAGCAGGACAGTATTCTACACAAATACCACAATATTTACACATGTCTTTGTTAATTGTAATTTCTCCCAATACTAATGTTTCTCTATCAGGGAGCTCCCTATCAACATGTATTGCATCTCTTGGACATACAAGTTCGCATTGCTCACATAAAACACATGCGTCTTGATTCAATGTGATGCTTCTTTTTATTTTTGGATATTGTGGATATTCTTTTGTAGATTTTCCATTTATCTCTAAATCCATAGCATTAAATGGACATGCAGATGCACACATACCACATAATACACATTTAGTATCAATATCTAATTTTAAATCACTTACTACACCTTTACAGAGTGCTCCCAAAGCTCCCATAGATATTGCTTCTGTTGGACATATATCTTTACAGATTCCACAACCTACACAGGATTTATTATCCCAGTTTAAAACTCTTTTCTCTTTTTCTCCATCTCTTATTATTTTAATAGTAGAATCGCCTTTTTCTTTCATAACTTCCATTGCTACCATTTTTATCACTTCGGAATTATATAAATTATATATTATATATTATATATTATTGTTATTATTGTCGTTATTATTAATTATTATTGTTTTAATCATTTATTGTTTAATATCAATATATGGTCAGGGCATAGTTTTAAACATTTCCCGCATAAAACACATGATTTATTATCTATATTCATTAAATAATTAGTATTATTTATGGAAATAGCATTATACTCGCATTCGAGACAGCCTCCGCAAAGAATACAGGTGTTGGCGTTTATCTCAATAGCTGTGCTATCGCCATATATATTTTTTATAATACGATTTGTTAATTCTTTATCTTCACTAAGGGTATTTATTATAAATACACCTTGTTTAACAGGGAGCTCCGCAATTTCATTTGCAACAATTAAAACCTTCTCAGAAGGATACCTACCATTTACATAATGAGACACAACAGACCTATCTATTTTTAGATATTCTGCTATTTCCCTTTGTAGTTTCCCTTCTTTTTTTAGTTTTATCGCAATTATTGCTTTAATACCTGATAAAATGTGTTCGGGCATATTTTTATCTCAATGTAGGTGTATATTATAGGGACATATGTATATGTGAGTAATATACACATTTATTTTAATAGTATATATAATATATTTCTTATGTTAAATCACAAAATATATATATTAGTGTGAGTGTAGCACACATTTTATTGTCCTATTTTTTTAAATTCTACATCTGCTACAACATGCCAAACTCCCGGAGAATATTTTTTTACTTTATTTAATTTATAATCTATAATTTTATAATTTCGTTTTTCGGCAGTATTTTTTATTTTTAAGTATGGTTCCTTATTTAGTATCTTTTCCGCTATTGTATCATGATAATGGATTACTCCACCATCTTCTTTTAAATACTCAAATGCTTTATCTAAAAATTCACCTGTTTTTAACACATAGCCCATAATTATCCTATCTGCTGTATTTTTTAGGTTGGCTTCCCTGTTATCTCCTAATATTGGTATGATTTTAGTATTTTTATTAGTATTTTCGCCTAATTTATTCAATTTTATATTTTCCACCAAATAATGATAAGAATCGGGGTTTAATTCAAGGGCATATATTTTTTTAGGTTTTGAATATTTTGCCATTGGTATTGTGAAATATCCTATTCCTGCAAACATATCAATTACTACTTCATTTGGGTTCGATATGTCTGCCATCCTCTTTCTTTCGTCAATATTTCCCATACTCCACATTATCTTTGAAACATCAATTTTAAATAATATATTATATTCTTTTTGTATTGTTTCTGTTTCAGTTCCATAGATTATAGTTGTTGTTGGTTGTCGGAGCTCCCCCTTAATAATATTCTGTTTTAATATTGTTTTGCACTTTGTTTTATTTACTAATTGGTTTATTTCTCCATTAGATAAATCGGTTTTTACCAATATTATATCTCCGATTTTTTGATATTTTACCATAATTTCACGATTTATTATATATAATTTTTATATTTAATTATTATACGATATTACTAAAATTAGATAATTATAAAATTAGATAATTATTATAATTAGAATATAGTAGATTATAGTAGAATGTTTATAGTATATAGATTATATTGGGTGGTATTGTGGATTATATTTATAATTATATTATGGAATTAATTAAAGAAGCATATAATAAAAAAACAATAAAAATAGCAGAATTGGGGATTGGATATTATTACGGCGTAGCAAAATTACTAAATAATCATAATGACATTGATTTAATTGTGGTTGATATGAATAAGGACGCAATAAATAAAGCAAATAAACAAGGTTTAAATGGTGTTGTGGATAATATATTTAATCCCTCAGATAATATTTACAAAGATATAGATATTATTTATTCAATTCGTCCGCCAAGAGATTTACAACCTTACATATTAAACATATGTAAAAAAAATAACTGTAAATTAATAATTAAACCATTATCGGGAGAACAGCCAATTGATAGTTTAAAGTTGGTAAATTATAAAGGAGCTCCATTATATATATAATCGGTGATAAAATGGAATTAATTATAACGGATAACCATTTGCATATTGATAATATTAATGGGATGGGCGTGGAAAAAGTGGCAAAAACATTTAAAAATGTAGGCGGAAATGTTATGATAATATTAAATAAGCCAACATTTGATAATGATTTAACCTCTTCGATGGATGCCACCTTAAAAAATATTGAATATATAAATAAAAATATTGAAGGAGTGGAAGCTTATGGATTAGTTGGTGTCCATCCTGCGGAGCTCCCTGTGATGATTAATAAAGGAATATCATTAAATAATGCAAAAAATAAAATGATTGATGCCATTGATTATGCTAAAAAATTAATTGAAGATAACAATAATTATTTAGTTGGAATTGGAGAAGTTGGAAGACCACATTATCCAGTAAATTCTGAAATCTGGGAAGCTTCAAATGAAATATTATTATATTCTATGGAGCTCTCAAAAGAATTGAGCCGTCCAATACAAATACATGCCGAAAGTGCATCGGAAGAACAATTTAAAGAATTAAATAATATGGCAAAATCAGTTAAATTAAATCCAAATAAAGTAATAAAACATCATTGCGATAGTTCTGCTTTAAACTATGAAAAATATGAAATATTTCCTTCAATTGTAGCATCTAATCAGATAAACGATGCCATAACTAAATCGAATAGATTTGTTATGGAAACTGATTATATTGATGATTTAAAAAGACCGGGAGTAGTGCTTGGAATTAAAACAGTTCCAAGACGAACAAAAAAACTACTTGATTTAGGTTTAATTGATGAAGATGGTTGTTATAAAATTCACAAAGATAATATTGAAAAATTATACGATATTGAAATTAATATATAATAATTTTATATGATGTGCTTTCGGAGCTCCCCTATGTGTGTTTATAATTTATTTTTATTTATGGATTTTAAAACCCTAAATCCCCCCGTAATTGTTATAATTTCTACATTTCCATATACTTCTTCCATATATTTTGTTATGGACTTTGCCCCGTGTTTTGTTTGTATCACCAACCAGATACTACCATCCTGTTTTAAAATTTCTTTTCCTTCTTTTATTATCTGCTTTATTATCTCTTTTCCTGCTTTTATTGGCGGATTTGATATAATTAAATCATATTTTTTATTTTTTACATTTTGGTATAAATTACCTTGAACTATTGTTATTTTATCTTCCCCAATATATTTATCAATATTATTTAGCTTTAAATTTTTTTTTGCGAGATTCACCGCCCGCGTATTTATATCTGTCATAGTGATACTATTTACTTCGTCGGCTATCGATATTCCTACAACTCCATAACCGCACCCAATATCGAGAATATCATAGTTTTTGTCTAATTTTAGGGCTTCGACCAATATTTTAGTTCCTTTGTCTATTTTTTTTGGGGAAAATATTCCAGAATCCGTTTTAAATGTAAATTTTTTATTTCTAATTATTCCTTCTATGGTGGTTTCATTTCTTGCTGACTGAGGTTTTTCAGAAAAATAGTGCATAATTTCACATTGAATTTTTGATTATTGTTATCATTTATATTACTTATTTTTATATATTATAATCATTAATATCTATATTATTAATATAATATACGGTATATCATAGGACATACATTTATAAATAGATGGTGATTTTATGGATTATTTTAAAGAGATTTATGATAATATTAATGAAAAAACAATACTATATGACGATAAAAAATATATAATTGGAACATATGGACGATATGGGATTGTTCCAGTAAAAGGAAAAGGAATGATTGTAGAAGATATAAATGGAAAAAAATATGTAGATTTCCTTGCAGGTATTGGTGTAAATAATGTGGGACATTGTCATCCAGAAGTAGTTAAAACGATACAAAAACAAGCGGAAGTCCTTATTCATACATCAAATTTATACCATATCGTCGCACAAGTTCAGCTCGGTAAAAAATTAGTAGAATTAAGTGGGATGGATAAAGCATTTTTTTCAAACAGTGGAGCAGAAGCTAATGAAGCCGCAATAAAACTTGCTCGAAAATATGGGAAATACCACAATATCGGAGAAGGGGAAATTATTACTATGGAACATAGCTTCCACGGTAGGACTTTAACCACAATTACAGCAACGGCAAAACCAGCATATCAAGAAGGATATGAACCACTCCCAAAAGGATTTAAATATGTTCCATTTAACGACATTGAAGCACTAAATAATGGCATATCAAATAAAACAACGGCAATAATGTTAGAACCAATTCAAGGAGAAGGGGGAATACACATAGCCGACAAAGAATATTTAAAAGGAGTTAGAGACATCTGCAATGATAAAAATATAGTATTAATATTTGATGAAGTTCAATGTGGTATGGGCAGAACTGGAAAAATGTTAGCTTATGAACATTACGATATAAAACCAGACATATTAACACTTGCAAAAGCTCTTGGTGGTGGAGCTCCGATAGGTGCAACAATTGCAACAGAAGAAGTGGCGACTGCCTTTACACCCGGAAGTCATGGAACCACATTTGGAGGAAATCCATTAGCTTGTTCCGCGTCTTATGCATCGGTTAGAGTATTAGAGGGGCTTTTGGAAAATACTCAAAATATGGGAGATTATTTTATAACCGAATTAAATAAATTAAAAGATAAATATGGATTTATTAAGGAGGTTAGAGGATTAGGGCTAATGATAGGGATAGAATTAACATTTAACGGCGGGGACATTGTCAAAAAAATGCTTGAAAAAGGTTATTTAATAAATTGCACAGCAGATAGAGTTTTAAGATTTTTACCGCCTCTTATCGTGGAAAAAGAACATATTGATGGATTGATTACTGCATTGGATAAAGTATTTTCAGAAATATAATCAATCTGCAAATGTCCTAAATTCATTGGAGCTCCCAAACCTAAAATATCAATATTTTTATTCGGAGGTAGAGATTATGGATAAAATTGAAATAATATCTATATTATTTTTAATTTTCTTAATTTTATATAAACATATGGGGGGAATAGGCATATTTACAAATATATACCATACAAATAATAAAGATATTGATGAATTGCCAACTTCATACGATGATTCAATATTTGACTATGGAGCTCCTAACTCCAAATTTAAAAATTATCATAAATCAGTATATTTACCAAAAAATTATTATAAAATAGCTGATGAAACCTACCCAGATGTAAAAAATAAAGATATTGATTCATTGTATATAGTATTGATGAATATTAAATTATCTGAGTATAATCGAGATGATTACGACTGCTCCGATGTTTCGGCACAGTTAGAATGGATTTTAGAAGGATATGGTTTTAAAACATATATTGCATCGTCTCCGTATTCATTGGATAAATACGGGAATATTAATAGCAATTCTGGTCATGCGTGGTTAATCGTGCAGTTAGACGATGGGGAAAAAGTTGCTATTGAAAGCACATGCTTTACACAGCATTCATTTCATCCCCCGGGGATAGTATTGGGGAGAAATATGAAATATAAAAAATATTCGTATTTATATAGGGATTATGTAGAATATATAAAAAAATATTCTAATGGCAATTATTTACTGCCCAATAGTTTTGAAGAATATCTTCTATCATACGAACCTCCCATAGATGAGAATTATATAAATAAATGTGATTACTACTATTACCACCCTAAATTTATACATGATACGCCTGATGAATATATTGAAGGTTATTATGTTGGCAATGTTAAACATTATATACCATTGTCCGAGTTTGATTGGTGGTCTGATGATTATAATGGATATTTTAAAAACAAGCTTGACGGCTGAAATTAATATAATATCTTTAATATCTTTTATTTTCTTTTTGTTTTAATTATTTCTTCCATTATATATAGTGAATCGACATAAGGCGTCCTTATTTGGTCTTTGTTATTAAGAATGAATTACTTCTTAATTGTTCATTAGTTGCATCTAAGTTTTATCTACAAAGGCAATTTACGCAACGAGTTCGTCGATTTAATATAAACAAAACTATCTTTTTCTACATCATTATTAATTAAGCAATTTGCACCAATCCAGCTATTACTTCCTATTTTTACACCGGGCATAAATGAAACTTGTATTCCTGTTTTTACATTATCTCCAATTATTGCCCCAAGTTTTCTAACACTTTTAACTTTTTCCCCCTTAATATTTACCATTACTGGTTTATTGTCGAATCTTAAATTTGCTGTAATAGTGTTGCAACCCATATTGCAGTTTTCTCCTATTATGCTATCTCCAATATATGATAAATGTGGCACTTTTGAATTTTTCATTATTATGCTTCCTTTTATTTCTGAGGAATTGCCAACACCTGTATTTTCCATTAAAACAGTATTTGGTCGTATGTGTGCCAATGGTCCGACAATTGCACCTGATTTTATTATTGCTGGTCCTTCTATTACGGTGTTTGGTCTTATCTCCGCCCCTTCTTCTATTATTACCTCCCCTTCAATTACCACATTTTGCCCTATTTTTCCCCTTATATCGGTTTTTATGCTTTTTAGAATATGTGTATTTGCATCCAATAAATCCCATGGTTTTCCTATGTCATTCCAATATCCGTTTAATTTAGTTCCTTTTATCGTATTTTCTTTAATTAACTCCTTAATTGCATCGGTTAATTCAACCTCTCCTCTTTCTGATTGCCCTATCGTTTCCAATATTTCAAATATTTTATTTTCAAATTTATAAATTCCTGCATTTATTAGGTTAGATTTTGGATTTTTTGGCTTTTCCTGTAATTCTATTATATTATTTTGATTATCTACTATAACAACTCCGAAATTACTGGGATTATCCACCATATTTAGTGCCATTATATTTTTAGAATTATCATTTACTATGGCTTTTAAATCATCATCAAATATTATATCTCCATTTATTACTAAAAAATCCCCTTTTATATAATTTTTTGCCATTAATACGGCATATCCTGTTCCGTCTATGTCTGTCTGTTCTATAAATTTTATTTTATTGTGGTTTTTGAAGTGGTTTATTATTATTTCTTTTTCATATTTCACAATTAAATATATATTTTCCACGAGTTTATCAATCTTCTCAATAATTCGTTCTAAAATGGGAGCTCCTCCAACGGGCAACATTGGCTTTGGTCTATTTTCGGTTAATGGCATTAATCTTGTTCCCTTACCTGCACATAAAATTACAGCGTCCATATTTTTCCTCTATTTTTGTTTTTAGTAATTGATAATTTTAGTAATTGATAATAATTAATAATTATATATATTATATATTGTATATTATACATCAACATTATACAATTATATAATATTCCATATATTTATTTACCTTAGGAGTGAAATAATGAATAATATACCAAACAAAATTTATAATG
>OBLD01000036.1_pt1 | contig 13298 bp, 15 predicted proteins | sample 1496151 | NCBI WGS metagenome assembly OBLD01 (sample SAMEA2341967, study PRJEB22496) | metagenome
CTAACAATATCCTTAACAACCTATGTAGCATTAAGAAAAAGAAGTTAAAATATTAATTACTTTAAACTTCTTTTATCTTTTTAACATTCATATATTATTTTTCCAGTGTTTTCTGATTTCTTAAATGGCAATTCTATGGTTTTTAATGTATCAATGAATTTTTGAACATCTTTATCATTTAATTTATCTTTTTTAATAAGAAAATCATAATATTCGTCCCCAATAGGCATAAATTTTAGTCCATATTTTTCTGCTATTGTCTCAATTCCTACTCCAATATCTGCTTTTCCCATAACAACAGAAGCCCCAACTGCGGAATGAGTTTTTGCTTCAATATTGTAGCCTTTTATCTCTGATTTATTAATATTATTGTCCTTTAAAAATTTATCAAACAATAATCTTGTTCCTGCCCCCTTATTTCTATTAATAAATTTGTAATTTTTAATATTGTTTATTAATTCTTCAATGCTATTTACAGGGAGCTCCTTTCTAAACATAAAACCTTGTTTTCTAACATATCCCCTAATTAATGCCACATCTTTAAGTTTATATTTTTTAATAAATGATATATTGTATGACTCCTCTCCCTCTTTTGCCCTTTCGTCCAATAGGTGAATGCCTGAAATATCTGCTTCCCCCCTTTTAATTGCCATTAATCCACCCAAAGAACCAACATTTATTGTTTTGGCAAAAATATGCCCTTTTCTTAATATTTCATCAATTCCTATGCAATGACTACCGATTATATTGAGCCCAAATTTAATATTTCCAAATAAATGGACTTCTACGGTTTCGTTTTCTAAAATTTCTTTATTTTCGTTAATTACTACATATCCATCTGCATAAGTTAAGGAAGTTATGGCACCGCTTCCCTTTGTAATAGGATATATTATGTAATTATTATTATCTTTATCTCCTTTTATCACCGATACAGGTAAATATTCTGTCCTTCCTTTTGAGGACATATATCTAATTGGAAATAGTCCTGTTATTGTATTACCTTTTTCATTAAACAGCACATCAAAAATCGTTAAACAGGAGGTAGGATACCCGGGAAGTCCCACTATTAATTTATTATCTATTTTTCCAATTATAGTTGGTTTTCCCGGTTTTATCTTTATACCATGTATTAATATTTCCCCGCCTAATTCTTCAATTATTTTGGAGGTTAAATCCCCCACACCTGCGGAAGTTCCGCCACTTAATATGATAATGTCATTATTATCCTGTAAAGCATTTTTAATACTATTTTTTAAATCCTCTTCATTATCTTTAACTATGCCGTAAAATTTAAAATCCCATCCTTTTTCAATTATTGAAGAAGCTATTGTATAAGTATTTACATCATATATTTTATATAGAGATAATTGCCCATCTGGATTTATTAGCTCGTTTCCTGTGGATATTAATCCAATGTTTATTTTTGATTTTTCCTGTTCCATAAATTCTTTATAAACTTTTATATTACTCCTACCAATTGAAGGTAATGCTCCTATATCTCTTGGTGATAGTGGTGTGTCTTTTCTTAAAAGGAGCTCCCCTGCCATTATGTCGCTACCGCAATATTGAATGTTCTCATGTGGTGAAACAGGTCTATAAATTTTTACATTTTTATTATTATCTACTTCCGTATATTCTACCATTACAACGGCATTTGCACCTTTTGGTATGGGAGCTCCTGTTGCTATTTCCATACATTCATTATTTTTTAATTCTTTTGTGGAATAAGCCCCAGCCTTAATACTGTCTATTATTTTTAATGTAATCGGATTATCCTCCTCTGCGTCATAGGTATCTTCTGATTTCACCGCATATCCGTCCATCTTTGACCTATCAAATGGAGGAACATCCACTCCTGAAATTATATCTTCTGCCAAAATTCTATTTACTGCATTAAATAAATCCACTTCTTCGATATTTTTGTTGTTATTTTTATTATTTTTATTACTATCTTTATTGTCTATATGGTATTTATTATCCTGTAATCCATTTAAAAATTCATTTATTATCTTTTTAGCATCTTTAATACTACATAATTCTAAATATCTCATTATACCACCAATAGAAAAATATAATAATATATAATAGATAACACATAATAATTATAATTAATAGTTATAATTAATACCAATAAATAAATAATAAATACATTATATAATATAAACTATAATATAAACGGTGAAAAAATGGTAAAACTAACAGAAGAAATGAAAAAATCAATAAATGAAGCAGTTGTATTTCTTGGCACAGCTTCAAAAGATGGAATACCAAATATAGCTCCTATGAAAGCTTTAAAAGTAATAGATGATGATACCGTTGTTATATGCGATAATTTCATGCTTAAAACATTGGCAAATATTAAAGAAAACCCAACCGTTTCAATTGCCACTGCCGATTGTAGGGAAAACCCATTCCAATATAAAGGAGTTGCTGAATATCACACAGAAGGAGAATGGTTTGAAGTTGCAAAAGAAATTGATGCCCAATTTAACAAAGTGCCAAACGGTGCAGTTGTAATAAAAATAAAAGAAGTATATAATGTAAAATCTGGCGAAGACGCTGGAAAACTAATTTTAAAAGATGAATAATATTATATTTTTATATCTATTTTTTTAAATATTTACTCGGAGCTCCACAAAAATAATAATGTTAAACAAAATAATAATTTTAATTCTTTGAATTGATAAAAAAACTTTAAAACATGCTCTAAAAATAAAAAAGAAAGAAAAAAGAAAATAAAAGGTTTATAATAAGCCTGCTGTATCTAATGCCATTTTAGCTTCTTCTGTTGAAGCCCCTTTCTCGATTTCAACTGTTTTATCGGTTGCTTCGAGGTGTTTTAAGTTGCATCTTCTTCTTTTTACATTTCCATCTATTACGACAAAGTTTTTGTCCAATACATCTACGATAACACAGGTGTTTCCTGCTTCCCTTCCTAATGTTTTAATACATACTCTTCCTACTTCTACTGCTATCATATTCTCACCTAAGTTTTTTGTTATTACTGGTCGTCGCCAACCGTAATTCACCCTACAAACAAGGAATGAGTTTCTATTTAGATTTAGTGGCTATTGCCGTATTTATAATACTAAATACTCCTTCTATGTTCCATGTTGATGAATCTATAATAATATCATATATTGATAAATCATCGATATCTATATTATATAATTCTTTATAGCGTTTTTTTTCACTATTTTCTCTGTCTATCATCTTATTTAGTGCGGTGTGTGTGTCTTCATTCTCTCTTTCACTTATTCTTTCACACCTAACCATTGAAGGAGCTCTTAACCATATTGAAATAGTTGGTTCAACTAAATTTTTTTTAAGCATCCAAGTAGCAAGTCGCCCTTCAAGAATTATATTTCCTTCTTTTGCCAATTCAACTTGTTTTCTATCAATCTCATGGTCAATTTCAGGATTTTCTTCGGCATACTTACTAAATTCTTGGAGCTCCATGCCCATTTCTTTTGCCATATCTCGAAAAATAAAACCTGCACAAACATGATTTAAATTATATTCTTCGGATATTAGCTTTGCGATGGTTGTTGTTCCAGTTCCGGGAAGCCCTCCAATAGTTATTATCATTATTGCACCTTATAAGCTTCTTGCTTTTTCAACCATTAACCTTTTGAGACATTTTGGACATAAATATCCCCCATATGGTCTCTCTGGTCTTTTTTGAGTTTTTGAAAGTTTTGCTATTTCTATTTTCCGTCCTCTTGGAACTCCATTAAGGAGAGCTCCACATTCGCCACATTTAGCTTTTGAAACTTTACTTCTTCTGTGGTGTGTGAGAGTTTTGTTCCCAGGACCTCTTTTTGAAATTTTTTTGAATGAACCTGACTTAAATCTTGGAGCAGGCATATTATAACCTCTTTGTGTTTCATTTAATTTGTATTAAAATGGTATATTTACTATGCAATTATAGTATATAAATATTTTGTTAATAACATATATATGCTCACAGGCATAATTCACGACTCATAAGACTTATGTATAAAGTAAGACTTGTATATACGACTTATACAATATATAAAAATATACATACATAAATATAGTGTTGTAAAATAAAAACGCAGAGGAAGGGATTTGAACCCTTGCGGAGCAAAGCTCCACCGGATTTCAAGTCCGGCGCCATAGTCCAAGCTCGACCACCTCTGCACTTAACCGTTAGCATATACAGGAGCTCCTTGAAATTGTAGTATTTTCCAATACTAAACAAACTTTTCGAACGCCTCATGGTTATAGATATAAGAAGTAATATATATACTTTTTGGTAGAGTAAAATTAATAGAAATATATAATTATAATTATATTATTTAATTCCCATAACTTTCCTTAATATCATTGAAGTAGCCATCGAACATAAAATATACCATCCAAGCCACCCTAATGCAGTATCTCCCACTATACCAAATCCCCCTTTGTAAAATATGCCCCCAATCCAATGAAATGGTCCCACAAGTAATATTTTTGAAAGAATTACTGGGAGCTCCACTACAACACCATTCCAACTACTATTTGCCAAATGAATTATACCATTATAATCATAAACATGCCTCAAATATGCAAATATTGCAATAATTGGCACCCATGTATATATCATAGGTTTAAAACTCATTTTCATCATTTCCATTTGGGAAGCCATCATTTTTTGCTGTTCTGCTTGTAATTGTTCCATTAAAGCAGGGTCTTTTTGTGCCTGTCTTGCCTTAACTTGAAAATCCTGAATTTCTTTCTTTAATTCTGCCATTCTTTCCTGATTTACAAGTAATTTTGTAGCTAAATTTATAATAAAAGATACAACGAAAGCCATTAACAATATGGCAATAGCAGGATGCATATTTTTTATAATTGGCATAAATACTGAATCCAATGCACCATAAAACATATTAAAAATTGAGTCAAACATCTTATCTCCTTTAAAAAGTATAATAAATAAACATTAGTTTATATAATAAATAAAAAAAGAAGTATATATAATTATCTAATTATAAATAAGTATATTACAATATATTAATTTTATAATAGTTTTTATAATAGCATTCTAACAGCAATTATATTAATATCTTAAAATTGAAACTAATTCCTCAACTCCTTCATTCAACAATCCGTTCCTATTTTTAATTATTTTAACTGTGGCTCCTGTTAAAACACCATAAGTCATTGCTGCACATCTATTCATAAACTGATGCTCCTCTATATTTGTAGCTGTCTCCATGTCTCTTTTTCTTGTTTCGTCGCTCATTCTTCTCATTAATATTTCGTCTCCTGTTGTTTCTACTACAATCACCATATCTGGATTTAATTCATCTAAAACCCATTTAGGAAGCCCCGGCAAATAACCTTTTGGAGTTTTCACTGTGCTGTGGGTATCAACCACTATTGGCTGTTCCTTTACCATTTCAGCAATTTTCCTACCTGCCATTTTTTGAATTCTTTTTTGCGTATCTGCATCTAATTTTCTCATTTCGTCTCTATCTTCTACGATATTTTGAGCACAGGCTACTTCAAACATTGCAGTCCCGAAATTTACCATTTTATAATTTATATTTTCTTCTTTTAATATTTCCATTGCTTTTTGGGTTATTGTGGTTCCGCCTACTCCAGGCACTCCTGTAATTACTACTAATTTGTGTTCCATATAATCACCTGAATATGTTTAAAAGAATTGGTCATCTAACATTATACCATATGATATATATTATTTATTATTTTTTTATTTGCCACTATTATATATCATATTATATATTTATTATTATTATTATATGTCTATTATTTTTACTTGTTAGTTGTTTCTTTATATCGTAATTCAATTATAGTTTTAAGTGCAATTCCAATTTCCGTTATTCTGTTTATGTCAGTTTCATCATCTAATTTATTGAATAAATAGTTAATTTTTTTATTTAATATATCCTGATGGTTATTAATATTATTACTTGTAGATTTGTCTATGTTGCTTATGTTTGTTATTTTATCCTCTCCCTTACAAATTGGACAATATTCATTGCCTTCCTTATCTTCAAACATCGGAGCTCCGCAAATACTACAATGTTTGGAAAGCATTTTTGAACCTTTAAGCATTTCCTTAGACGCTATTTTTACAAAATCCATTAACTCACCTAATTATTTTATATATTGGTAGTTTATTTAATATTATATATCACATAACTTATACTAATTATGACAGATATACTGATTATATTAATATATATTGATTATATTAATTATAATATATTTTATATTAAAGGGATATTGAATTAGAGGAATGATAATATGGAATTAAATTACAGTGAATTAGGATTAAAAGTAGGATTAGAAATACACCAACAATTAAACACTAAAAGAAAGCTTTTTTGTAATTGCCCTACATTAATAAGAGATGATGACCCAGATGGAGAGATACAAAGAACATTACGAACTTCCCAAAGTGAAATGGGGGAAATTGATAAAGCTGCACTTATTGAATCTAAAAAAGGCAAAAAAAATATTTATCAATATTATAATGATTCAACCTGTCTTGTGGAATTAGACGAAGAACCACCACATACTCCATCAGAAGAAGCCATAAAAACGGCATTGGAAGTATCTTATTTAATGAATATGGAAGCAGTTAATGAAATACAAACAATGAGAAAAATAGTAATTGATGGTTCAAATACAAGCGGATTTCAAAGAACGGCATATATATCGCAGGACGGATTTATTGAAACAGAGCACGGTAAGGTAGGAATAACCAGTCTTTGTTTAGAGGAAGACGCATGTAGAAAAATAGAAGGCAATGATAACTATACAATATATAGATTGGATAGGTTGGGAATACCATTATTGGAGATAACCACAGAACCAGACATAACCAGCCCAAAAATGGGAAAAGAAAGTGCAAAAAGAATAGGAAGCATATTAAGGGCAACTGGAATGGCTAAAAGGGGATTGGGAACAATAAGACAAGATGTAAATGTATCTATAAAAAATGGTGCAAGAATTGAAGCAAAAGGAGTTCAAAATCTTGATTTAATTGAAAAAGTTATTGAAAATGAAGTAATAAGACAGATAAATTTAATAGAAATAGCAAAAACATTGCAGGAAAGAGATGCCAAAGCTGTGCATAATATAATAGATATTACAGAATTATTAAAAGATACTAACTCAAAAGTATTAAAAAGTGCCTTAAAAAAGAAAAACGGAAAAATTAAAGCCATAGTATTAAAAGGATTTGGAGGACTTGTTGGAAAAGAAATACAGGAAGGAAGAAGATTGGGGACTGAATTATCCGACAGAGCAAAAATCATTGCAGGAGTGGGGGGATTATTCCATACCGATGAGCTCCCAAAATATGGCATAACAGAAGAAGAAGTAAAATCATTAAAAGAGCATATAAACAGCATAATATCAATTACAGAAAAAGATGCTATTGTATTGGTGGCAGATGAAAATAATAAAGTAGATAATGCCCTAAATGCCATATTAACCAGAGCGGAAGAGGCAATTTTAGGAGTTCCAGAAGAAACCAGAAAAGCTTTGGAGAATGGAAATACCTCCTATTTAAGACCACTTGCAGGTTCGGCGAGAATGTATCCTGAAACAGATATTCCAGCTATTTATTTGGAAGAGGAATATATTCGGAGTATAAAAAATAATCTACCAGAAATGCCAGAAGCAAAATTAAAACGATTTATAAAAGAATATGAATTAAATGAAGATTTAGCAAATATTATGGTTTCCTCATATAAAGTAAATATGTTTGAAGAGTTATGCAAAAATCATAGCACCATAAAACCTACATTAATAGCCACTACACTTGAAGCCACATTGAGAGAGATTAAAAGGGAAGGACATAATACAGACATATTAACAAAACAACATTTTGATATGGTATTTAGTGGATTGGCAGAGGAAAAAACTTCAAAAGAGGCAATTGTAGATATATTAAAAGGATTTATAGAATATCCAAATGAAGATTTGGATAAAATTTTAGAAATAAAAGGATTGAAATCACTTTCAAAAGAGGAAGTTGAGGAAATAATTGAAAATATAATAAATCAAAACATAGAAATTGTAAATAGTAAAGGTATGGGAGCTATGGGTATGTTAATGGGTAGATGTATGGCGGAGCTCCGAGGTAAGGCAGATGGAAAAATTATAAACACAGTATTAAAAGATAAATTAATGGAAATAGCAAATAAATAATAAATAATAATATTAAAATTAAAAGGGAAAATATGAATGAAATATTGGGATATATCATTGGTGAAACCACCAATACAGAATTAAGCTTTTTATCGTTGGGTATGCCTGAAATTGGAGGGTATGTCTTAATGAAATATGGAAATAAAAATATACTGGGAATGGTTGAAAGTGTTGTTCAAGGTTGCCCCGTATTTGATGAAGTATTAAGTGTAAATGACTTAATAAAATTAAAAAACCTTGAAAATGAAGATTCCTATTATATTATGGGAAAAATAAAGGTATTGGGAGACATTGAAAATAAAGAAATTCCAAGAGCTCCACCAAAACCGGGGACAGAAGTGTATATTGCCGACAATAATTCATTAAAAAATATGTTTTCAGAGGGGCATTTAAAAATAGGTAAATTGGTATCAAGAGAGGTTCCTGTGCGTCTTGATGCCAATAAATTATGCTCTCGGCATTTGGCAATATTGGCAATTACTGGAATGGGAAAATCAAACACCGTATCAGTATTATTATCAGAATTAAATAAAATAAATGGAACTGTTGTTGTGTTTGATGTTCATGGAGAATATAAATCTATAAAATCCAACAACAGCGACAATATATTAAATACTAATATAGTAGAACCACAAATAAATATATTTAATATAAGTAGTAGTGCTTTATGTGATTTAGCAGGGGTAGATGCACAAGCCACAAAACAGCGACCATATATTAATAAGGCGATAAAATCAGTTAAAAAGCAATATGATGAAGTTGATTTCAATTCTGCGGAAGATTATGTAAATTCAATAATATTTGAATTGGAATCATATATTGAAATTAATAAAAAAGATGCAGAGAGCATTCAAACTGCCATATTTAGATTGGAGGATATGCTTCAATTTAAAAATCACATAATTAGATTACATTATAATCCAATAGAAGAAATAAAAGATAATCATATTAACATATTGCCATTAGATGGATTAGATGAAAATGATATGGATATTATTATTTCTTATTTCTCAAAAGAGATTTTAAAGAATAGAAAAAAATCATTTAGAAATAATACTCCAAAACCTGTATTTTTAATATTTGAGGAGGCTCATTTAATAGTGCCACAAAATAGAAATACAAAATCAAAATACTACATATCTCGAATAGCACGGGAAGGTAGGAAATTCGGGGTTGGAATATGCCTTGTATCCCAGAGACCAAAAACTCTTGACCAAGAATCATTATCTCAATGTAATAATTTAATTATCTCAAAATTAATAGAACCTTCCGACCAATCTCATGTTCAACATGCATCAGAAAATTTAAGTGAAGATTTATTAAAACAACTGCCTAGTTTGAATATTGGGGAGGCTGTGATTATTGGACCTTGTTTAAAAATTCCCGCAATTGTAAAAATAGATAAATTTGATGGAGAATATAAAGGAGAAGATATTGATATTGTAGGGATATGGGGGAACAATAATAATAATAATAATGAATATACAGAAAAAAGACTTAATTCAGAATATATGTATGGAGATTTAGAATAGGGAGCTCCATAAAAATTAATAAAAGATATATAACATATGGGTTATTCTATTCCTCTATTTTTTTGCCCAAATATGATATATTTATATTTTTATCATATAATTCTATTTTTAAACCTATTTTAGCAGGAATTATTTTAACTGCGGTATTGTCTTTAATATATTCGCACTCCTTAATAGGATTTGACATTTTAATTCCTATATGATTAATAACTACGAGCTCTGGTTTGTTATTTATGCTATTTAATAAATCTATTAAATCATTTGAACACAGATGACCCTTTAATTTATTATTTTTTTTCCTAACTACATTTGCCACAAGCACCCTCACACCATCAAAACAATTATTTAATGGTTCAATTAACTCTGTATCGCTCGTATATCCAATATCTCCTTTATTAGTTTTTATCCTGCATCCAACCCCTTTTGGGTCTCCATGTTTTGTTGGCGTGGCTATTAATTCAATATCGCGTATATTTACAGATTCATTTGGATTTAATATATGAACTTCTGATTTAGATTGATGATATTTAGATATTGCATTTTCATATTTTCCATATCCTTCTATTACGGATATATTACTTATGATATGACCAATATTTTTTGTCATACCATATGTCATTGCCTCTATCATAACTTCGGCATCGGTGTAGTGGTCGGGGTGGTCATGAGATACAAAAATAGCATTTGTATGATAGGGGATTAATTTTAAATCTGCCATTCTTACCAGAGCTCCCGGACCTGGGTCGATATGTAAATTTGTTTTTTCAGTGTGTATTCTAAACCCTCCTGTCCCCTTATTTTGAGTTATGGTTGCCCATCGTCCGCCACCAGCACCTAAAAATATTATCTCAGTGTGCAAATTATCACGCCCTTGTGTCTATTGTATTGTTTATTCCTTCTATGGTATATTTATATCCTTATATCCTATTGTATTTAGTCATATAATATCTTAACATTATTATATACTCCACTAACCCTAACAACAATATACGGAGATGTAATTATCATATCTAGGTTATTTATTTGTGTTCCATTTACATAAATAATCAAATTATTGTTATTATCTTTTATTATTTTTGTTATTTTAATTCTATAATCACTACTTGGTTTTTTTCCAGCGTGAATATATATTGTAGTTTTATTATATTTATTATCTATGATTATATTATGTGATGGTTTATCATTGCCCCGTGTTCCAAATTTAATTATCTCATAATCAACGGACATATTTGTATTATTATTTATTTCATCGATATTAGATATATTGTTATTGATATTATTATCATATGTGGAAATATTATTGCTAATATTATTGCTATTATTAATGTTGTTTGTATCATTAATATAATTATTATTATCATTATAATTATTATCTGTGTCAATACTATCCACACAACAAGACAGGCTTAAAAATAAAAATAATATTGTTATTGTCATTTTTGTATTTGATATTTTTAACATATTCTCCCTATTATTGTATCTTAGCATGTTATTCTTACTATTTATTATTGTTATTATTATTTTCCATATCGTCTTTTTCTCTTTTGATAATCCCGAATTGCTCTTAAAAAATCTATTTTTCTAAATTGGGGCCAATATACTTCACAAAAATAAAGTTCCGAATAAATAGATTGCCATGTTAAAAAATTACTTATCCTCTCCTCGCCTGATGTCCTAATTATTAAATCTGGATTAGGGTGTGGCAGATGTGAAGTATATAAATGTTCAGATATTGTATTAACAGATATATCCTCAATATTTAATTCATTGTTTTTTATTTTGTGCCCTATATCTTTTATGGCATCTACAATTTCCTGCTGTCCGCCATAGGCAATTGCAACATTTACATAATAATTATTGTAGTCTTTTGTTTTTTCTTCGGCATAATTTATTGCTTTCCTAACTCGCTCGGGAAGTAAATCTACTCGCCCTATTGCCTTTATTCTTATCTTTTTTTTATGGACCATACTTTCATCTGCGGTGGATATAAATTCTTTTTCAAATAAATCCATTAAAAAATCCACTTCTTCCTTAGGTCTATTAAAATTCTCCTGTGAAAAAGAATATAGCGTAATTACTTCTACGCCCAAATTAACGCACCATTCTACAAACTCCAAACTCTTTTTAGCACCGATTTTATGCCCTATCATAGCTTTACTTCCAATTGTCTTAGTCATTCTCCTATTTCCATCCATGATTACTCCAATATGTTTTGGAATATTAGTTTTATCAATTTTTCTTTCCAATATTTTTTCATAATATTTGTAAATTCCCAACTTAGTCATAAAATCGTAAATTTCAACTAACAAATTAATCACCACCATTTAAGAATTTTATGGCATTATAATATCTTTTCCAATCTCCGCTTCTACTGGTATCCATAAATTTTATATTTTTATCGTTTAAAATTACTGCACCATATCCTTCAATATTGCATACTAAAGCCAAACTTCTAAATATTAAATTTCCAGAAATTCCGTCGGGTGCTATTATTATGTTGTATCCGTTTTTTAGGTATTCCTCTATTAATATGCCATTATGATTTATTATTATATCATCTGTATTTAATATATTATCATTTTCATTGTCTTCTTTATTGTATATATTTTTGAAATAATCAATTATTTTCTCACATTCCTTTAATGAATTATCAATTTTTTCACTTCTCCCATAATCCGACAATCTACCAGCAGATAAAAGCCCTACTTTTGGAACAATATTTTTAGAGTTAAAAAAATTTATTGAATAATTTATTATATTTATTTTATCTTGAATGGTACTAACTTCATCAATTCCCACGGGACATAATAAAAAAATATCATTTGTAAATGGATTTTTTAATATTGATGCCCTGTAAAATTCTCCAATTTCTTTTTTTAATAACGGCATAATTTCAGAAGAAGATAATGAACCCCTTATGGCACCATCTACTTCATTATTTATGGTTTTGTCAAGGAGCTCCCTGTAATCCTCTACCAACTGCACATCAATTCCTTCCCACACTAAGTTATAGTATGCCTTTAAAACTTCTTTTTTATTTTCTCCGATGCCCATTAAATACACAATATATCACCGATATTAATGTTAAAATTTTCGGAGCTCCTTATCTCAATCATAGAATTAGAATAAACCTTTGAATTATATGTTTTCCATGGTTTTAAATTTTTAGCAATATCTACAACTTCATTATTGTATAAAAAAATTACATCTATTGGATATTTCATAAAAAATGTATGGATATGGAGCTTTCGCTTACCATAGTAAAATATAAGCCCCTCATTATGCTTTATATCTTTAAACATTAATCCAAATGCTCTTTTTATAAAGTTATCTGCCACATTTAAATTATATGTCTTATTATTTAATTGAATTTTTGGCATACTCTCCCCTTTTATAGTGCTTTTATTGTAGGTCATAAAAAAATATTAGTGGATGGATTTATAGAATTTATTTTATCATTTATTTTATCTTGCTATACGGTGTAGGAACATATTGAACCGATGGTTTTTGACCTGTTGGTTGTTTATATAAATCAAATAAATTATATACTTTTTTTGGAACATTTGTATTTAC
>OBLD01000038.1_pt1 | contig 13024 bp, 8 predicted proteins | sample 1496151 | NCBI WGS metagenome assembly OBLD01 (sample SAMEA2341967, study PRJEB22496) | metagenome
GTTCATTATTTTTATGAAAACTTAACATATAGAGCATTTTGAAAAATGGATCAATCCTGCATCACCGAAGGTGATGCAGGCATTATTTTATATAGTTCTTAACCACAAATATATCATATCTAAAAATGATATATTTGTGGTTGTTATGCGTGAAAAGATTAAACAATGGTTAGGGATTGGTAAATTAGAATGTGAATTGAATGAATTAAAAAATGAAAAACTTATCATGCTGAAAACAATTGAAGAATTAAAAAATGATATTAGATTACTTAACAAAGAACTTAGCGAGTTAAGTATGTGTAAAGGTTGTATAGATGATATAAAAGATAGATTAACACAAATGGAAATTAAATTAAACGAATTAGAATCTTTTCATAAACCACTGGACGTTGTCAGTGTGGAAAATATCAAAAATAGCATTGAAGATGATATTATAAATATTGTCAGCAATGGAAAGGATGTTTGCATATCAGACTTGCTTTCTTACACGAATTTAAGCACTAGAGAGCTTTATAATATTCTTGACAACTTGGAAAATTCCAAAAAAATTAAAAGAAGACGAAAGGGGAAAAAAGTTATAATTCAACTTCTCTGAAATATTATAATATATTAAATAATACTAAAAAATTGTTTATAATATGATAATCTGGCGGATTTTGAATTGTGGAGGTAATATTATGACTTTAATGGATGAGTTGAGATCGCTATTAAAAGAAGATGATAGGCTGGTTTCAGAAGGGAAATTATTGAAAAATAGAGTAGTTGAACTTGCATTGAAATTGGATGAAAACCTAATAAAACTTTTATTGAAAAATGAACAAATAAAACAACACTTCTTTAAGAACATAGATAATATTTTAATATTTGATAAAGAAAAATTTATGAAATTTATAGATAACAAAGAGTTCCTACCTGACTCATATACTGCATTTAAAAACAAAATTGGTTTAATAACTGATAAGGGTGAATATATCTCTAAAAGTAAAGAAGTTGTTTTATCATGGCCATATAAAGATTGTATTCTTGAAGGGGGGCAGGAAAAACCTAATGAGAAAAGGTGGGAAATTTTTCACAATGAAGTACTTGCTCCAGATGAGATTGACAGACTTTTAAGACCAAAAGTATTTACTAATTTTAAAAGAGTTAATAAAGATGGAGAGCATGATCTGGATGGGTTTAAAAGAGACTCTAAAATAAATAGAAAACGAAATCTACCTGAGAATACAATAACTGATAACCTGATAATAACTGGAAATAACTTGTTGGTATTACATTCTCTAGAAAAAGAATTTGCAGGGAAGATAAAGTTGATTTATATTGATCCACCATACAACACGAAGAATGATGAATTTCAATATAATGACAATTTTAAAGAGTCTACTTGGCTAACATTTATGAAAAACAGGCTTGATGTAGCTAAGAAACTGTTAAGAGATGATGGTGTTATTTTTGTACAATGTGATTATCATGAAGAGGCATATTTAAAAGTGTTGATGGATGAAATTTTTGGAAGAGAAAATTTTATTAACATCGTTTCAGTAAATTCATCCACCCCAAGTGGTGTCAAAACATCACATGCAAAAAAGAAGATACTTAAAAGTCAAGATTTTCTATTGGTGTATAAAAAAAAGGAGGTCACTTTGAATCCACAATACAAACGAAAGAAAAAATGGGATACTCATTACAGATTTTTTATTGAAAAAGAGGATAATGGTAATTTAAAGTTAATAAAATTGGTAGATAAATTAAAAGAACTTAATTTACTTGATGAAAATGGTAGAATAGATGATTTTGATATCAATAATCCAGAACATAAAAAGTTTTATTTAGATTATGGAGATCGTATTGTTAGAAAAAGCACACATGATAATAAAAAAATTAAGGAAATTTGTAATACAATGTACAAAAATAAAATTTATACTGATGAAAATGGTAATTTATATTTAAATAATGATATGTTGCAGCCAATCTCAAAAAGTTTTCATAAGGTTTTAATTGGGCAAAAGTTAGAGGTCGATATATCTAATCTAGTGTGTGATTTTTGGGATGACATTGATTTTCAAAATACGCAGAATCAAGGAGGAGTTTCATTCCCTGCAGGGAAAAAACCAGAACAGTTGGTTTATAGAATTATAGATATGACAACCTGTTCAAACGATATTGTTTTAGATTTCTTTATGGGATCGGGGACAACCTGTGCGGTAGCACACAAAATGGGGAGACAATATATTGGCGTTGAACAACTGGACTATGGGAAAAATAGTGCTGTGGTAAGACTAGTCAATGTAATCAATGGTGATCAATCAGGCATGTCCAAATCACTAGACTGGAAAGGTGGCGGTAGTTTTGTCTATATGGAATTAATGAAACTTAATGAATTATATATAGATAAGATTCAAAATGCTAAGTCTACTGAGGAACTTTTGGACATATGGGAAGATATGAAACATAATGGATTTTTAAGTTATAGGGTTGATCCAATATTATTTGATGAGAATATAAATGAATTTAGAGCACTAAGTTTTGAAGAACAAAAAAAATTACTCGTTGAAATGTTGGACAAGAACGAGCTTTATGTGAATTATAGTGAAATTGATGATGCTATTTATGATATAAGTGCAAAGGATAAAAGACTCAACAAGGATTTTTATGGAGAGATCTAATATGACAAACGATCAACGATTAAGTCAAGAATACGACGTTCTTTCAAAGATAGGATACATAAAGAAAAATATCCCTCCGTACGTAGTAGACAATCTAAATCCGCGTTTTATATTAAGATCTTATCAGATAGAGGCCCTATCAAGATTTATCCATTATATTGAAGAATATCCAAATAGAAAAAGACCTACGCAATTATTATTTAATATGGCTACAGGTTCTGGAAAAACTCTTTTGATGGCAGCTAATATATTATACCTTTATAAAAAAGGGTATAGAAATTTTTTATTTTTTGTTAATAGTAATAATATACTAGAAAAAACACGAGATAATTTTTTAAATCCATTGTCTTCAAAGTATCTTTTCAATGAGAATATAAAATTTGAAAGTAGAGAAGTTCAAATAAAAGAGGTTTTTAATTTTGATGAATCGAATATATATGACATAAATATAATATTCACTACGATTCAGGGGTTACATAGTCAATTAAATCAGTGCCGGGAAAATGCTATAACTTTTGAAGATTTTAAAGATAAAGAGATCGTTTTAATATCCGATGAAGCACATCATATAAATGCGTGGACAAGAGCCAGACTAAACAAGATTGAAGAAGAGATGAAAAAAACATGGGAATACACGATTATGCGAATTCTCAACTCTAATTCTAAAAATATTATGCTTGAATACACAGCAACTATTGATCTAGAAAATCCAAATATTTACAATAAGTACAAAGATAAAATAATTTTTGAATACCCCCTTAAACAATTTAGAGCTGATGGATATTCAAAAGAAGTGAAAGTTTTACAGGCGGATTTGGATATCTGGGAAAGAATGTTACAGGCGGTTATTTTAAGTCAATATAGGAGAAAAATAGCAGAAAAAAATAAAATAAGATTAAAACCTGTCATATTATTCAAATCAAAAAGCATTAAAGAATCAAGAGAAAATTATGAATTGTTTATAAAAAAATTGAGCAATCTAACTGAAGAAAATATAAAAACAATAAAATCAAATACCAGTGGTTCGATATTGGAAAACGTGTTCAAGTATTTTAAAAATGAGGGCATAACCTTTGATAATCTCATAGCTGAATTGAAAGAAGACTTTTCGGAAGAAAAATGTATTTTGCTTGATTCTGAAAATATAGATAAAGAAAGACAAATTAAGCTAAATTCTCTTGAAGACTACAATAATGAGATTAGAGCCATATTTGCAGTTAAAATGCTTGATGAAGGATGGGATGTTTTAAATCTCTTTGACATAGTTAGGCTTTATGATACTAGGGATGGAAGATGGACAAGAGATGGAAAATATATTCCTGGAAATACAACCATGGCTGAAAGACAGCTAATTGGAAGAGGGGCAAGATATTATCCTTTCAAAATTAACAATGATGATGATCCATTTAAAAGAAAATTTGACAACCAACCAGATAACCCATTGAAAATCCTTGAAGAACTTTACTACCATAGTAAACATAATCCAAGATACATACAGGAACTCACTACTGCATTGAAAGAATATGGAATTATACCCTATGAAGAAAAAGAAATTAAATTGAGAGTAAAACCTAAAATTAAAGAAACTGATTTCTGGAAAAGAGGAGTTCTTTTTATAAATAAAAAAGAAGAGGTAGATAGGACAAGAATTAAAACCATTAATGACATTGGAGTAAATAGGACATACAAATACAAATTACCAACAGAATTTGTAAAAGAAGACGTGATATTAAATGATGGAGAATTTACCAGTAAATATATTGAGACGGCTACTAAAACATTCAAATTAGAAGATTTTGGAGATACTATCATAAGAAAGGCCATGGCAAAACTTGATTTTTATAAATTTGACAATCTTAAAAAATACTTCCCATCTTTATCATCATCTAAAGAGTTTATCAATTCTTTGAAAAGTGTAAGTGTTGATATTGTAAGTTCAAGAAAAAAATTGGATAATTTAACACCTGAAGATAAATTGAAAGTGTGTTTAAATGTATTAATGCAGCTGAAAAACGAAATTCTAAACGAGTACGTGGAATTTAAAGGGACAAATGTTTTCATACCCATAGAGATTAAGAGAATCGTGAGAGACAAACAATTAAAGATAAATGTTGGAGACTATGGAGATCAAGAATATGGTATTCCTATGAGCAATGCAAAACATATAGAATTACAACTAGATCTATCAAATAATGATTGGTATATTTACGATGAGAATTATGGAACATATGAAGAAAAATCTTTTGTTAGATTTATTGATGGAGTCGTAGGAGACTTGAAAAAAACCTATAGTGAAGTTTATTTATTAAGAAATGCGGGTTTATTTAAGATTTATCGGTTTTCCGATGGGAGGGCCATAGAACCTGACTTTATTCTGTTTTTAAAGAAGAAGAGCTCGGACGAAATAGAACAGTATCAACTATTCATAGAACCAAAAGGAGAACATTTAATCAAAACGGACCAATGGAAAGAAGATTTTTTAAAAGAAATTGAGAAAAAATACGAGATTAAAATTGAAACCAAGTTATTTGGCGAAAATGAAAAATGTAAGTTAATTGGTTTACCATTTTATAATGAAGGACGGAAAATTGAATTTATTGAATCATTTAAAAAAAAATTGGAATTAATATAGATGATAATAGCATTCATTCTGAATTCTGATGGTATCCTAATATAAACTATACCTATTACCTCGGACTTTAAATACTCTTCAAAACCACATAGACCAAATAAAATGGTGAAATTGAAGTTCAATAATTTTTTACCAACTATTGCCTTATGAAACCTAAGGCAACATTTTATAATATATATTGCCAAAAATTCGAGGTTGTCGAAAAATACGAATTCTTTGTAGCAGGTTATTACTAAATGGTATTCAAGCAATAATGACAATGTAAAATTTTTACTCTACAAATGTAGAATGTTGAGATTTTACTGGTGTGAATAATACTCGCACAATAATATTCAACAATTATTCGACAACCTCCAAAAATTCATAAAATATATATATCAAAAAATGTATACTATAAATTGGTGTGAGTGTGATATTCCACCAACTTAAATAATTTCTTAAAAAAGACTATATAATATTAAAAAAATAATCGGTTGTAAAAATTCGCAGATAGACATACTGAAAATAACAGTTGGTGCCAATTGTAGGGCCAACGAAAAGATAAAAAAGAGATGGATAATAATTAATGTATAACTATATTAATGTGTACTGATACTTTCGAAATAAGACTTACTAGCAAACTAAGGACCGTTAGGATCAGCGAAAGTATCGCTAGTATATCCATGGAATATCACCTCCTTACTATTTTAGGCATAATGCCCATAATACTGTTAGCATTCATAATATAAATAATTTTAATGATATGGAGTTACGTGAGCTCCGATAAAATAAAAATATACTGTTTTTGAAAAATTTAAAAAAGTGTGTCATGTTTAATTTATAGTAATCTACATTTTTCCATATCTTGGCTCGTCAATTTCTCCTTTTTAATGTTTTTAATGTTGCTTTAGTCTCCACTATTGATCTACAATTACAAGTGCATAATCATTATGACTCCCACATAGTTGGCTTATACAACTATGAACCGATGTTAAAACGAGCCGAAGGCTTGCCCTCACTACATGCTTTAACACCACTATGAGCTCGCAGTTGTACTCCAGCCATTAAGGCTAATATAGCCACACTAAATCAATAACACAATTTTAATTATAACTTAAATAAGCGTTGTTATTTAAATATCATTAATTAAGGATATTTTAAAAAAATAATCTCATAAATATACTTTTTTGAAAATTAACCGCAAAATAAAAAAGGGTTTTAAATTGCTTTTTTTCGATTACTGTAATACTATAGCTGCTTATAAAATACCGCAATTATGCCGTTATTTTTATAATATATAAAAATATATAATTGATTATAACGGCATAATATCGTTGTTATGGTATATGCTAAATACATGAGGTAATATAAAATAATTACAATTATTAAGTTTAATTCTTTTTCATTAAAATTCATTAAAATTCATTATTTTTAATTAAAATCCCATGCAAAAATTAAATCTTTTTTAGCCACAAAGAAGGGAAAGTATGGTACCACTATGGATGATAATTTCAAGAATAAATAGTAATAAGTTTTTGAGTATATTATGCCTTTGTAACATACAAAAAGCAATAAAACGCGATTATTAGTTCAAAAGAATTATAATTAATTATTTCACATAATTCCAATTTATGTATAGGAGCTCCGAGCAGACCCATAACAAAAGAATATATATAAAATGGACAACTTAAATTATATTGAGGTGGAAATATGGATAATCAAACATTATTTATGATGTTAGTCATATTGTCCTTTGGATTAATGGTATTATTTTCAATAGGGTTATATATATGGTATTTTAAATTAGGCGGTAAAAAGTTAATGGAAACATCTTAAAGTTTTCTATACATACTATACAACATAGGAACAAATAACCAGGAAATTATCATCATAGCAATCAAATCAATTATAATTAATGTAACCCCCATATCTATATTTATACTTCCTGATGATGTCTGCAATATAGTAGCACCTAAAAATACCACACAATAACCTACAAATATTTTATACATGTCAAATATAGTATTGTAAAGTATTTTCTTTTTTTCACTCATATTATCGCCATATTTGGGTATATGGCATAAATATAATTACTTTTTATATAAATATCATATCCATACATGGTGCATATTATAGTTCAGAAATTTTTTACCAAATTAAAACTTTTGTTCGAAAGTTTTAAATTAATACACATAAATTAATAAATTATAAGAAATATTTCTCAAAATTTAGTAATATAGCCACATAATTAATAATTGTGAATTATGTAGTTACCTTATAATAGTTGGGTTTTGGCTCGTCAATATCTCCCCTCCATTTCAATTTATTAATCGCCTCAAATAGTTCGTCATCAGTCATATTGGATATATTTTCTTTTATTTGCTTGAAAGAGATTGCCTTACCCCCCATTATATTTTGCAATGCCTGCATTGTAGTTAATAATTCATTAATTATGTCTTCATCTAATTTTATAAGTTCATCATCTTTTTCAATGCAAGTACATGACTCCACTAAATCACACAAACTAGACCACGAAAATGAAATAATGCCATCTGAATCTGAAATAAAGAGATAATTCTTAAGTTTTAAATAATTTATTGCCTCATCAACCTGTTTTTTAGGAATATTTTGAGTTTTAGCAACCTCTAATATTTTATCATAGTAGATCTCACCCAAGAACATATTATTTGTAGAACTAACCCGATATACATTGTGTTTTATTATGTTCAGTACATCTATGTACTTATTTAAATCTTCATTATACTCTAACTCAATAAACAAACATCGTGGAACTACTGCACCGACTTTATTAGAGATTCTCGCTTGTTTTATATTTGCGTTTATCCCCTTCTCTCTCAATTTTTCCATGAAAAATTTTTGGCTCATTTGTTCGGGATAGTTTGTGCCGTACTCCTTGTTAAGTATTTTTATTAATCTTTGCTGACCTGTCTTATTAATAGCGATTCTTTTCTTATATTTCATATAATATATAGTATATCCTTTTGATTTATACAGGGGCTCACTATATTCATTTAAAACAGCATAATCTTGTAATTTATGCGATTCTCTATCATGAGAATGCATAATTTTCAATAAATCATTATATATTATTTGTTCTATCATTTCCCCAACATCTTCATCCTTCATAACATCCTGTTGGAATTCTGTTTCTGTTTCCTTCAATCTGCTTATTAATTCGTTTATCCGATCATCTGTTAAAAATTCAATATCATAACTATCAAACAACTTCTTTAAAAGATTTAAACTAAAAAGTATAAATTTATACTGACTTTCTGACTCAGATATATTAATACTTAAATAATCTTCGATGAGTTGATCAGCGTCTTGAACCAATAAGAAATCTATAAATGTTTTTAGCAACTCTTTTTTATGAGATTGTAAAAACCTAACTGTTCTATTCACATTTTTTAAATTATCATTTTCATTAAGCTTTATAACTAAATTACGCCTAAAAAATCCCTGCAAATCATCAATATTTTTTGATTGTATTTCGTATATACTATTTGCCGATATTATACCCCCAACCTTAAAAGCGTATTTTTGCCCTGTCTTTCCATATGTCCTTATGTATTTTTCTTTTGTGGCAATATCTTTTAATTGCTGTAATACATCTTTCGATAATTTTTGCGGCTCATCCAATACGAAATAACCGCATCCATGTCCTTGGCATGTTTTCATTATTTGATAGGTTGTTGTTCTGTCTGCTTGAATACTAAAAAAACTAAATAAATTTGCAGTTACTGTTTTTCCACAATTTGCCCTGCCATATAGGATTAAGTAAGGGAGTGGATTGTAATTTACAACATTCGCTAAAAGAGATCCGAGAGCATACGCCATGACCAAAATATTATGATCTTTATTTAATTTGCCTAATTCCTTTAAAATAAGTTCTTTTTCGCTATCATGTAAATTAACATTTATTAATTTATTATATAATTCGTCTGGTGCTGGTATAGTGCCATATTCATGTAGTGTTGGGTGTTTTTCAACTTTTGGAAATATTATTTTATTATTGTGTTTTGCTAAAATAAAAGCACTTGAATTATATATTACTTTATCCTTTGTAAAATCATATAACATTTTTAGAATTTCATATCTAATATGGTCCATCTTTTTAAGTATCTTCGTAGCATCTGCCCCAATATAATTCTGTATAAGATACAAATCTTCATCTTTAAAGTCCTCAACTTTTGGAACATGCTTATAAGTAAATACATTCTTAAAATAATAATATTTGTTGTCCAAAAACAAGTCTTTTATCTGTTGTGCGTCCTTGAATGCAAAAATAATTACTTTATCGCTATCATTATCATCAATAAGAACATGCTCATAAGTGCATTCCCCTGTTCGTTCTATATCAACTATTTTAGTATTATTTTGTAGATATAATTTATACTCATCATATTCATAAGATAAAACTAGATATTTAGAATTAATTACTTTAATAGCATGCCTATTGATTGATGTTGCTATGCGTTCAAAAGCATCAACTAATTGTTTATACTTCTTTCTAAGCTTTTTAAGTTCTCCTTTGTGTATGTCATTGTATTCAGTAATATTATAATATACTTCATCAGAGCTCACACATTTAGAATATATAATATTTGATTGTTTGTTTGTATCATTGGATAAATTATTTATACTACTAACCATAGATATATCACCGTTTGTATTGGTTTGTGTATTGTGATTTGTGTACTGTGGTTTGTGAATTAGCTTGTATTAGATAAGTTAATCATACAACTAACCATAGATATTTTGGAAATACAAACTCCAACAAACAGGCTCCCCAACCTGTTTAATACTATTTTAATAAACAAACTATTTATATATTTTTCTATCCTTGTTTTTTAAAACAAATAAAAACATAACTTTTATATAGTATATATAATATTTTATAGCAAAGTTTTTTTATTTTAAGCGTTTTTTGATGAGTTAGGGCAAAATAAGACATAAAATGACTATTTTAAGGCAGATTATAAATACAAATACAACATAATATCTATTGTTTTAAGCGAAATAATAGTAAATTGTGCTTTTTTTGAAAAAATAAGAATTTTTAAAAAATTATATTATTAAAAAACAATGTATTATCTTCCAATACATTACTGATGGAGCTCAGATCGTACTATTTTATACAATGTATCTTTTGTATCTATAATAGATACAAAATATAGATACATTTTTTAAGCGTTATACTATCTTTATTTGCTCTATACTATATTATTCATACTTATTTTATTTTATGTATCTTTTGTATCTATATTATATCAATATAGTATTTTTTTAACTATATTTTTGTAATAATTTACTTGGTATTATTATGAACTTTTTTTTAAAAAATTTACACATAGAAAATACAAAAAATAGATACATTTTATACAACCATATACTATCTTTCTTTACTATGTCATATACTCTATTTGTTCTTATTTTTTGTATCTATACAAAGTAGATACAAAACAGATACATTTCATTTTTATAATATTATTAATTGTTTTTTTCATATTTTTTATTATTCATCATTTTGTGTATTTTTCTTGAATTAATCATATAGTAAAGTTTTTATAGTATGATAACATATATTCACAAATCGAAATATATTTATATTAGGAGTTTATTATTATATTATGTAATTTCAAAACTCGAGGTGAAGCGAATGAGTCATATTACATAACTCAATACCATAGGTGGTGTTGGGTTTGCGGGGCTTCACCTGCTTAGTAAGAGCTCTCCATGAGAGCTCTATTTGGGCACGTTCAGTGCCTGGACTCAACACTAACTAATATAATGAATACGAGTAGCGACTCGCCGAGCTCATGCTCGAGGTGAATATATGAAAAAAAGAGGAACAAAAAGAGCATCATTACAATATCAATTCATAATGTCTATAAACAAATGCTTTAGGGAAAATATTGACAAAAAGAGCTTAAAAATCCAGAAAAGAAAGGGGCTCATGACAGAAGCGGAAGAAAGGGCATATAATGCAAAAGTATGGTCATACAAATATAAAAATAACCTTATAAAGTTTGTAAAATCTTTTATCTCTTGGATGAAAGAAAATGGATATTATACTGAATATAAATATGCCTATGAACTCGATTCTGAAATATTTTCCTTGTATTTGAGGGATTTACGGTTAAATAAAAGAAATTCATACTCCACAATGAAGACTTATGAGTCTTATATTCGAAAATTAGAACATATTATGTCATATACTCATCCTAGCTATTGTTTTGATTATACTTCACAGTTAGAACCTGTGAAGTATAGGAATAAATCTAAAAAAAGAGTTTATTCTTTGAATAAAAGCCAATATCTTCAATTGATGAATCATATCTTATCTAAATCTTATAATGAACCAATGGGAAATGACCTTGGTATTCTCATGAGTTGTGCCTTCGGATACCGAGCTCATGAGATCTGCAATGCCCAGTTTCGAGACATTCTCACACTTGACCAAATAATAACAGAAAAGAAAGAATACAGGGAAGTATTTTATATCTCTCCTTATGACCTTTATATTCGAATCAAAGGAAAGGGTGGGGATATAAGGTATGTTCCAGTAGTGTTCCAGTGGCAGTATGAACTCGTGCAATACATTCAAAATCTACAAAAAAAACATAATCTCAAGGATAATTATTACATAACATCTCAGTCAAGAGTAAAACTCACTGATAGGGGTTTCAGAAAGCAGGTAAAGAAAAGAATGCAAGAAGTGGGGATTAATGTTTCAGTTCCTTCGAGCTCTCACATGATTAGAAAAGTATGGTCAAAATTAATGCTGGAATACTTTAAAAAACATCCTGAAGGCATAATTCGAGAGCATACGAAATATTTCCAAAATTCATAATTTTCTCTTTTTTATTTTTTTTATTGTTTAATCTGTTTAAGGTGGTATAATGAAGTTAAATTTGGATTTTTCAGAGATTGAAGAACTTGATTTTGATAGGTCTTATAATTTAAAGGAAGAAAAAGAGCATAATTTGGATGCAGTAGTTTTGGTATCTGAATCCCTTGGGCATCATAGGGTTGATTCCCAACTATTCAGCACATACCTTGGATCCATACCATTAGAATAACCACAAAAAATGTGTGAAATATAGTTCCGATTAACAGCGAGCGAAGCGAGCTGACAATCGGAACTATACTTTTTACTAAACACAAATTTAAAAATCATACACGGCGAGCCAAAGGCGAGCCGTTCATTATTTTTATGAAAACTTAACATATAGAGCATTTTGAAAAATGGATCAATTCTGCATCACCGAAGGTGATGCAGGCATTATTTTATATACTTACAAACCACAAATATATCATCATCAAAATGATATATTTGTGGTTGTTATGCGTGAAAAGATAAGAAAATGGTTGGGAATTACTGAATTAGAATGCGAATTGAATAAATTAAAAAATGAAAAACTTGTCATTATGGAAACTATTAATAAAATAAGAAATGATGTTGAATTACTTAAAAAGGAACTCACCGAGATAGACGCATGTAAAGTTAATATAAGCAATGTAAATGATAGATTAATACAAATAGAAACTAAATTAAATGAATTAGAATGTTTTCAGTATTCTTTGGATGTTGTAGATGTGGAAAATAACGAAGAAGATATTGAAAATACTATTTTAAACATAATTAGAAATGAAAAGGATGTTTGCATATCAGACCTATTGTCATATACTAATCTGAACACTCGTAAGTTATATGACATTCTTGACA
>OBLD01000039.1_pt1 | contig 12920 bp, 13 predicted proteins | sample 1496151 | NCBI WGS metagenome assembly OBLD01 (sample SAMEA2341967, study PRJEB22496) | metagenome
ACTTCATGCATGGCAAAATGAAACCTCCAGAATTTTGTTGATATAGTGCGATTGCTCCAGGTGAGATTTCCCTGTACACTAGCCTTTCTTAACTTGCAAGAGTGAGGCAGATGGGGTACAGGGCTATCTCATCTAATTTTTATCAACGCACGTTCGCCTGTCCCCGCACGGAAAAATTTACTTTTTGCAGGCGACTCTGTTCGACGTTGTAGAACACTTAAAACTTTTAACATTAAAACCAGGAGAAAACATGACTACAATTATGTCTGATAAGAAGAATGTAGAAAAGGCCATTAAATGGATAGATAATGGACTAAAAGAAGGTAAAGACGTAAACGAATTGTTAAAACAAGCTGGAATGCTCTTTAATTTGGGTCCAAAAGATGAGCAATTTGTGTACAATTTTTATAAAAGAGAAGATAAAAAGAATTAATTTTTATGAAGATATTGATTAAAGAAAACACAAAAGAGATTTTTCTTATCTTTTGTATCTGTATCTTTTCCATTTTATCTCTTCTGCTTATAGGAAGGGTTTTGCAACTTAAAGATCTCTTTATTGGTCAAAGTGTAACTTTTTTTGATCTGCTGAAGGTATTTATTTTTTTAAGTCCGGCTTTTCTAATTTTACTTATTCCTGTTTCCTGCATGTTGAGCATTTTTCTCTGTTATTTACGTATGGCCACAGACAGAGAACTTATTGCGCTGCAGAGCGCAGGTCTTTCCATAAAAGAACTTTTATCATCTCCGTTATGTTTTTCTATTTTTTGTGCTGGTTTAACAGCCCTTGTCTCATTTTATGCTCTGCCATCTGGTATGGACAGGTTTCGCCAGGTGACCATGGACATTATCAGGTCTAAAACTCAGCTTGTTCTTAAGCCTGGCGTTTTTTGCACAGATTTTCCTGGGCTTACTCTTTTTGCTCAAAAGGTAGATCCTGGACAGGCTAGACTAACAAATGTCTTTGTAGAAGATGCTACTAAAAAGCATGTTATTGTCACTATTTTAGCTCCAGAAGGGAGCTTGATTACAGATTCCCGGAGAGGGGAAATGTATTTTACTCTGTACAATGGACAAATTTACCAGCAAACCAGTGAGGATTTTTCAGTAATAAGCTTTTCCAGATATAATCTTCGCCTTGACTTATCTAAAATTCTGGGAGGCTTTAAACTTGATGATAAAAGGCCAGGGGAGATGTCCTGGCAAGAACTAAAACAGGCACGTAAAAAATTGGCCTATAAAAAGAATGAGGATTATCGAAAAATAATAATGGAAATGCATAAAAGATTTGTTTTGCCATTATCCTGTCTGGTTCTGGGTCTGCTTGCCCTGCCACTGGGCCTGTCTCTGGAAGGAGTTGGCCGCCAGTATGGGGTTGTATTGGCCCTGCTATTTTTTTTGAGTTATTACGCTATGTTTTCTGTTGCTTATAGTCTGGGAGAGACAGGAAAACTTCCTGCTCACGTCTGCCTCTGGATCCCCAATTTTATTTTTACATTTTTTGCTATTTCTGGATATTATTTGTGCAGCAAGGGTCGAGAAATGTCGCTTTTGCAAAGACTTCGTTTACGCGTCAGGGCAAGTAAGGGTTAAGGGATAAGGTGTAGATGATTAAAACCTTACATAAATATCTTTTTCGCCAGAATATTTATTATAATTTTATTATCCTTTTTTCTGGCATTTCCATTTACCTGTTAATTGACGTCCTGGATAGGATTGATGACTTTATTGATGCCAGGGTAGGATTTGGTGTTGTTTTAAAGTATTACATTTTGAAATTTCCTTTGATTATTTCCCAGGTTTTGCCAGCGGTGTTCTTGTTAGCCTTGCTTTTGCAACTGGCTCTTATGCATCGAAATAAAGAAATTTTAGCTCTTGAGGCAAGCTCAATTTCTTTAAAAGAATTACTGGTGTTTTTTCTCTCCTATGCTTTGATCTGGTGCTTTTTTCAACTTTTCTTTGCTGAAGGGCTGGGGGTCAAAGGTCTCAGAGCTACCAACATTATCTGGAAGGAACAGGTGCGCAAGAAACAGATAGCGAAAAAAAGACTGGACAATTTATGGTTTAAAGATGGAGCCTATTTTATTCATGCACGCAAGACCTGGCCGGCTCAAGGAAAAGGTGAGGATGTTAAGATATATGAAGTGGACCTTAATGCGAATAAATTAAAATCAATAATCAAGGCCAGGACATTCATTGTTCAAAACGGACATTGGGAACTGGAGGATGTCGAGTTAATAAACCCGGAAACATTTACCAGGGAAAGAAAAGAACAATTGCAACTTGCCATCCAGGTGGATCTCAAGGCCTTTTTGGCTACAGGTGTTGGTCTTCCTCCTGAATCCCTTTCTTTGTGGGAGTTAAAGGCCTTGATAAACAAGCTTAAACAAAGTGGTTCCAATGTTGAAGTTTTACAGACAACACTTTATAGTAAATGGTCATATGCATTTTCCATTTTGGTCATGACCATTTTAGCTCTGGCCTTGTCCACATTTATCAAAAGTATTTACTTGCTAATATTTTCAGGACTGATCATAACTTTTTTTTATTACGCTATATTTATTCTGGGCGTGAGCCTTGCTGAAAAAGGGATATTGCCTCCGTTTGCAGGGGCATGGTTGGGTAATATTTTATTTATTTTCCTGGGATCTTTGAAAATTGTCTGGCAAAGCCGTAGATTTTAAGATTTGCCACAGTTTGTTTTTGCCCTGTCCTGTTTTACTGGAAAAAAGTAAAGCTGGATCTGCCAGGCCAAGTAATTCTTGCCAGGTTTTCTGGATAGCATTTTTTTGTTTTTGTTTGCATTTGTCAGCCTTTGTTAAAACAGGGATAAGTTTAAGCCCCATATTTTGAATATAAGTGGCAAGCTCCAGGTCCAGGGCTTGTGGAGTTAGCCTGGCATCAATAATAATGACAACAGCTTTAAGGAACTCATTGTTCTGAAAGTATCGTTCAATTAATCTGGCCCATTTTTCTCGCTCTTTTTTAGAGCAGCGAGCATAACCATATCCAGGTAGATCTACCAGATAAAAGTCTTCAGGGTGGACCAGATAAAAGTTTAAACTGCGCGTTTTCCCTGGAGTGGAACTGGTTTTGGCCAGTGCTTTTCTGCCAGCAAGGCAATTGATGAGGGAGGACTTGCCCACATTAGACCTGCCAGCAAGGGCAATTTGGGGCTTGGGCATGATTTCCAGTTGATCAAGAGTATAAATGGTTTTTATGAGACTAAGTTGACTGTGCATTTTTAATGTTGGATGTTGAATGTTGAATTTTTAACCTGAATCTTAGTTGAATTGCAAATAACCAGGGAGAATTGACATGTTAAGGTATTTTTCAGCATTATTTTGTTTTGTTTGCCTTGTTTCCTGTACCCAGGTCAAGCCTGTTGGCAAATTTTTTGACTCAAACCTTGGTTCTAAGCCCATAGTTGAAAAGACTGACGTCAAAGTCGTTCTTACAGAGCAGGAAGTAGCAAACCATGAGGATATGGAAACTGCTTTTTGGGATAGAGCCATGCGTAAAGGTATGGAATCGCTTGCACGCAAGCTCTTACAAAAACATATCCTGGTCAAAGGGTCAATCGGGCAGGTACCTTCTCCGAAAAATGTTTATTTTTTCCAAAAAATTGGTCAGGTTTCTCCTGGTAAGTTGCCTGTAACAGGCGATTTAACCCAGGATTTCAGTTTTGAACTTACATTTATTCCTGACTGGAAAATAGCCGGCCAGATCAAGAAAATAGAAGAAGATAGATATATTGCCGGAAGCTCAGACAGGGTCTTGATGGTTTTGTTTGACTATTATCCTTTAAAATTGCCTGCTTATTTTTTAATTGGTCGGCAAACTGTAGAAGAAAGTAACAATCTGATTCGTATTATTGGGTTTGGCAAACTTACTCAGGCCCTGGGGCCTGTGGCTGGAGTTAATATAAACAAAAAGTATAGTGGAACTCTGGCCCAGGGGCAAATATTGGAGACGGATCAGGAAATTCTGACAGGGGATTTGATATTTTTGGTTATGGTCAAGGCCTGGGCCAAACCTGAAGCACAGCTAAAAAAAGAAGAGTTAACAACTGATACTAATGAGGTAGTGGTTGAGCCCAGGTTCGTTGAGGAGGAACCACTTCCCCAGGAGACTAAATAATCAAACAGTTTTGTTTCGGATTTCGATATTCGATATTTTCACGGTAAAGGAGTCTTTATGTCTAAATTTAAATTTTTGATCGTCAATGGCCCTAATCTTGGTTATCTGGGGCAAAGAGAACCTGAGATTTATGGGTCCCAGTCCATGTCTTCGTTAGGGGAAATGCTTGAGAAAAATCGCCCTGGTTTCAAACAGTTGGTTGAGTTAAGCCTGTTCCAGGCTAATGGCGAAGGGCAGATTATTGACCGCCTTGAACAGGCATGGAAGGATAAGTTCCACGGCCTGGTGATCAATGCAGGGGCTTATACACATACCAGTCTGGCCATTGCTGATTGTCTGGCCTGGATCAAAATTCCTTATGTGGAAGTGCATTTGAGTAATATTTTAGCCCGGGAGAGTTTCAGGCATCAGAGTTTACTGGCCAGGAACAGTCTTGGGGTTATTGCTGGCTTTGGACTTATGAGCTATGTTCTTGCCGTTGAGGCATTGTTTAATCACTGCCAACATCAACACTAACACATAATACCAGCACATAAAGGAGGTTAGATGCTTTCCACAACAGATTTTCGTCGCGGACTTAAAATTGAAATTGATGGCACGCCATATGAAATTGTTGATTTTCTCCACGTCAAACCTGGTAAGGGTGGCGCGTTTGTCCGTACCAAGCTTAGAAATTTGCTTACCGGTAGAATAATTGACCAGACATTTCGTTCAGGAGAAAAAGTAGGTAAGCCAGACCTGGAAACCAGAGAAATGCAGTATCTCTACCATGATGGTTCGGGCTATGTTTTTATGGATATGACCACTTATGAACAATTGACCGTCTCTGATGAAACATTAAAAGAAAAGGGAGGCTTTTTAAAAGATGGCCAGGAAGTAAAAGTCCTGGTTTATAATGGTCAACCCATTGATATGGATTTGCCTGCAGCGGTTATTCTGGAGGTTACAGAGACTGAACCAGGCTTAAAAGGCGATACTGTGTCTGGAGCCACCAAGCCGGCTACCCTTGAAACAGGTCTTGTGATCAATGTGCCGCTTTTTATAAATACTGGCGATAAAATCAAAGTAGATACACGAACCAAAGAATATCTTGGCCGGGAGAATTAGGTTCGTCGCCTCGGGAGTGGGCTATACTTAAAAGGAAAGCAGCTCCATAGTTATTAGAAATCCATGGGAGTATTAAAAATGGTTGTTTTGTATGAAAAAATTAAAGAGGATGCCCTGTTATTACCTCCAGAGGCAAGGATTGAATTGATAGAGAAACTTATTGAGAGTCTTAATTTACCAATTCAGACGGAAATTGATCATCTCTGGGCAGAAGAAGCAGAAAGAAGAATCAAAGAGTTTGATGAAGGTAGAGTAACAGGGATACCAGGAGAACAGGTGTTTAATGAGATTAGAGCTAAATTGAAAAAATGAGATATATTTTTCATCCTGAGGCAAAAAACGAGTTGAATCAGGTTGTTGATTACTATGAAAATTGTCAGCCCGGGTTGGGGCTTGATTTTTTAGAAGAAGTATATGCTGCCATTCAGAGGATTTTATTATTTTCTGAAGCCTGGACAGAGTTATCATCTAACACAAGACGTTGTCTTGTTAATCGTTTTCCTTATGGAATTATTTACCAGAGAAAATCAGATCTGATTAGAATAATCGCGATTATGCATCTTAATAAAAAGCCGGGGTATTGGAAAGAAAGGCTGTAAAATCGTATTGAGTCATAATATCTTTAAAAGTAATAGGAAATAGAACCACCTGAAAATTTTAAATATGATGTTGCGGGAGATAAATTGAACGGCAATAAATTATTTCGAGAAATTCTGGCATTTTTTTTTCTGTTTTTTTCCCTCCTTTTAAGTATCAGCCTGTTTACTTTTTGGCCTAATGATCCAGGGTTTAACAGTGTTTCGGGACCTGCTGTTGGGGTCCATAATCAGGCTGGCCTGATTGGAGCATATCTGGCTGGCCTGTTTGTGGACCTTTTTGGCTTGGGATCCTTTTTATGGATTTTTCTTTTTTTATATCTGGCAGTTATCTTATTTAGACCTTTATCCAGATTAAAGTGGTGGAATTGGTTTGGAATTGTTTTGTGTTATCTATCAATTTTGACCTGGTTGGAGTTTCCCTGGTTTAAACATTTTAGCTGTTTTCGAATTAGTGGGGGAGGTTTTTTAGGTAAGACTTTATTTAAATTAATGTATCAGTATTTACGTTTATGGGGCGCAACTCTTGTTGTCTTTTTTACTTCTTTGCTGAGTTTTCAGATGGCTCTAGGCTTTTCATGGGAAGCAGTTGCAAAAAGAATAAGAACCCATTGTGTTGACTTGTGGAGTAAGCTTAAAGAAAGGAAGTCAAGAAGGAGAAAAATAAAATTTTTTTTGCGTAACGAGGAAAAGGCGCTTAAATCTTTTCAAGAGCAAAAGTCAAAGTCGTCTGATACCAATCAGGAGCCTGATGAAAAAACAGATAGAAAAGACAATTTTTTTGCCAGCCTTAAACCAAAAAAAGTTAATTCAACTAAAAAATCATCACTTGCCCCCGGAAACATTAAAAGCCAGGCTTTGCCTGCCATAGATTTATTAAAGTTACCCCAGAAGCAGGAAATTCAGGTTGATGAGTCTTATTTAAAAGACGTTGCTGAGAAGGTTCATTCCTGTTTAGCAGATTTTTCCATTCAGGGAGAGGTGCAAAAAGTTCAACCTGGCCCTGTAATTACCATGCTTGAGTTTAAGCCCGCGCCGGGGATAAAAATCAGTAAAATTGCCAGCTTAAATGATGACCTGGCATTGGCGTTAAAGGCTTCCTCTGTGCGGATTGTAGCACCACTGCCTGGAAAAGATACAGTCGGTATTGAAATTCCCAATGTCCATCGCCAGACTGTATTCTTACGAGAAATCATTGAATCAAAAGTTTATACTCAGACAAAGGCAAAACTTCCTTTGGCATTGGGTAAAGATATACAGGGGCAGCCAAAGGTGGCAGACCTTGCAAAAATGCCTCATCTATTGGTAGCAGGTGCAACTGGTGCTGGAAAAAGCGTCTGTCTTAACAGTCTTATTTTAAGTTTGCTGTTTAAATTTTCTCCTGAGCAGGTGAAGTTGTTGCTTGTTGATCCCAAACGGATTGAGTTGTCTGTTTATAATGATTTGCCTCATTTAGTGCATCCTGTCGTCACTGACATGAGTCTGGCCAAAACAGCGCTGGAGTGGGCAGTGTATGAGATGGAACAGCGTTATGACGCAATGGCAGCCCTTGGGGTGCGTAATATTGAAGGTTATAATCAAAAACTTACATCTTTTGGGACAGAGCTTCCGGAACAATATCAGGGCATGAATGTTTTGCCGTATCTGGTGATTATCATTGATGAGCTTGCTGATTTAATGATGACAGCGGGCAAAGATGTTGAGTTAAGCATTGTTCGTCTGGCCCAATTGGCCAGGGCAGCAGGTATTCATATTATTCTGGCTACTCAGAGACCTTCTGTTGATGTGGTCACTGGCATTATTAAAGCTAATTTTCCTTCCAGAATAGCTTTTCAGGTCAGTTCCAAACATGATTCCCGGACTATCCTGGACGCTATTGGAGCAGAGTATCTTCTGGGCCAGGGGGATATGCTTTTTAAAACCAGTGGAGGACATCTCACGCGCATCCACGGTGCATTTGTTGGTGATGAAGAAATTGCAGATGTGGTGAATTTCTGGAAATCAAGACAGGCTCCTGAATTTGAGTTGAATTTTTCCGAGTGGAAATCAGAAAAAGAAGAAAGCACGGCCATTGGTGATGGTCAAAGGGATCCAATTGTTGATGATCCGAAATACATGGAAGCTGTTGAATTTGTCCTTGAGCAGGGCAAAGCTTCTATTTCCATGATCCAGCGCAGGTTTCGTATTGGCTATAACAAAGCTGCCCTGTTTGTTGAACAGATGGAACGCGATGGGATCCTTGGCCCGGCTGAAGGCAGTAAGCCAAGGCGGGTGATTGTTAAGGGGTAAGTGGTAAGGGGTAAGGGATAAGGGGTAAGTGGTAAGGGATAAGGGGTAAGGGCCAGGGGTGAAGAAAGGATGAGCAGGGGCAGCCCATCTTGAGAGTCAGATGTTTTATGGTTGCCCTGGTGGGAAGATAAAAGGGTGGAAAGAAGGAAATGTGAACAGGTTTCCTTATTATTTTGGCAAAGATGTCTGGTATTTTATATTATTGGAATCTGGACATATAAGTTTTCTGCTCCTGGCTTATGTAGTGCTTTTCTTGCTTTTGTCTTTTTATGTCCCAGGAGGTTTCTCCAGAGCCTGTTTTTGATTTTGTTTTTTCTTGCGGGCCTGGGTATTGCTCATTTAATATATCCTCGTCCCCCGCTAAAAGTTCCTGCCTCTATTTTACGCGGCCAGAAAATTTATTTTGCAGGTAAAATAGCAAAAATAACCTCTCTTCCTGACCACAAATTAAGACTGTTTATTGAAGATGTTCAGATTAACAGTAAATCAACTCTGGCAGCTGACGGTTACTCCGCTACCAGCGGATGCACCTCCTTGCCCGGGCGTTTGCTTCTTATCTGGGAAAATCCCCACACATGGCCTTTGCCTGGCCAGGAAATAAGTGGCAGATTGAGAATTAAGCCGGTGCATGGCTTAGTTAATGAGGGTTGCTGGAACAGCGAGTTTTACTGGCACAGGCAAAAGGTTTATTTTCGTGGGTATTATTTTGATAAGAATTCAACCAGTTCATCTTTAACTTTAACACCATCTCCACCAACACTGAGAAATATTCTGCGCCAGAAAATTTCCCATATTTTTGATCGCTATTTTCCAGATGAGCCTGGCATTAAAGGGCTTGCACTGGCACTGCTTATGAATGAAAAGTATTTTTTAAGTAGTGAATTTGTTGATCAGGTTCGTTTGAGTTCTCTGGGCCATACTCTTGCTCTTTCCGGGCTTCACCTGGGATTGATTATTGTTTTAGGCTTTTGTCTGAGTTATTTAATCGGGCTGGTATGCCCTCATGTATATCTTTATCTTCCCAGACCTAAACTGGCTATAATTTTAGCTATCCCACTGATTTTTATATATCTCTGGCTGGGTCAGGCCCCGGTCTCGCTTGTGCGGGCTGCCATAATGTTTTTTTCCTGGGCCATCTTATATTTAAAAAATAGAAATCGCATTTTTATTGATGGTCTTTTTTACGCCTTATTGCTCATCGTCCTTGTCAATCCCTTATCCATATTTGATCTGAGCTTGCAGCTTTCTTTTCTAGCTGTCCTGTCCATTGGTCTGACATATCCTTACTTAACCCGTTTGTTTACCAGGTTTTTTTTGTCTGGCCGGTTGAAACAGGCTCCTGGATCCAGGGGCCTGGGCCGGGTGTATCTGGGTAAGCTGGGGAAATATTTTATTGTGTTAACCGCCATGACAATGGCGGCCAACCTTGGCCTGCTTCCTCTGCAAGCGTGGGCCTTTGGTTACATTAGCCCACATATTTATTTGAATCTATTCTGGTTGCCTGTTTTGGGCTTCCTGGCTTTGCCTCTGGGGTTTGTTGGCGTTCTGTTTTTATTTGTTCCTTTACTGGAAAATTTAGCCCAATATTTTTTTTATGTCATGGGCCTTGTTTTAAAGGAATTGATTGTTGTTCTGGATTTTCTTCATGCTCGCGATTTACTGCACCCCATTGTTACTCCCCGACCTGGATGGGAACAAATGCTTGCCTTCTGGTTTGTCTTCCTGGCTTTTATTTACCGCTCCAGGCTCTGGCAACGTAAGATAAATCTTTTCCTGGGAGTGATTTTAATTGTTTTTATTAATTTTTTTTCTATGACTCTTAATAATTTTAATGGAATAAAGTTGAGGTTGCTGGATGTTGGCCAGGGGCAAAGCATACTATGTGAACTGCCAGGTAAAAAGCGTATTTTAATTGATGGAGGCGGCTCATGGAGTCTCAGATTTGACTTGGGAAAATATATTGTTACCCCTGCCATAACCTGGAAAGCATGGCCGCGGCTTGACAGGGTATTTCTGACCCATTCGGACATAGATCACTTGCGCGGTCTTTATTATCCGCTTAGTTATTTAAAGGTGGAAGATTTTATTTTTAATGGCGTATGGCCCGGGGGCAAAGATAAACAGCTTTTGACAAGGGCGCTATCTCTTGGAGGGGAAAAGGTCAGGGTGACAGGCCGTGGTGATGTCTGGGATATGGGACAGGGAGTAAAAATAGTTATTTTGCATCCGGGCAGAAATTTTGTTAGCACTAAAAATAATAACCGTTCACTGGTTATGATATTAAAGTGGAAAAATAGGAATCTGGCCTTGATTGCAGGAGATATTGAACGGGAAGGCATTAAACATCTTTTAGGGTATAATGACGCGCTACAGTCGGACGTGCTGATTTTACCCCATCATGGCAGCCGGACCAGCTTTTCTGAGGAATTTTACAGGCGGGTCAAACCTGAAATTGCCCTGGTCTCTGCTGGTTTTTTGAACAGGTTTCACCTGCCGCATAGAAAAGTGGTCAACTATTTAAAAAAAATGGGTTGCCGCGTGTTAAATACAGCAACCCATGGGGAAATACAGGTTTTATGGTCAGGCTGGAATAAGCCAGCGCGAGTTTCCTGGTGTCGATAAGGATAAGCAGATTAATAATTGAGGTTTAATTTCTCTCGAATAAGGCTTATATTTTCCTGGGCGACCAATTTGGCCTGACTATAGCCCTTGTTTAAAATTTCAGTAACCATTTCTGGATTTTTATCAAGTTCCTGCCTGCGTTTTTGAATGGGTTCCAGAAATTTTTGCAGATATTTTAAAAGCACCTTTTTGCAGTCAACACAACCCCACAAAGCTCTGGTACAATTTTCCTTGATTTCCGCACGAATATCTTCTGGAGTCATTAACCGGTGATAAGGATAGAGATTGCATACATCAGGATCGCCAGGGTCTTTTTTACGCTTGCGGTTAGTGTCTGTGAGCATGGACATGACTTTTTTAGTGATGGAATCCATATCTTCACTTAAATAAATAGAATTTCCATAGCTCTTGCTCATTTTGCGTCCGTCCAGCCCTGGCAGTTTGGCAGCTTCGGTCAATTTGGCCTGGGGTTCAGGGAAAAAGTCACCATAGAGATAGTTGAATCTACGGGCGATTTCTCTTGTTAATTCCAGATGTGGGAGCTGATCTTGCCCCACAGGGACAAAATGGGGCCTATACATGAGAATATCTGCCGCCATAAGAACTGGATACCCCAGAAATCCATAGGTGTTCAGGTCTTTGCTGATCAATTCCTGCTTTACTTCTTTATAAGTAGGGTTTCTCTCCAGCCAGCCCAGAGGGGTGATCATGGAGAGGATCAGGTGCAGTTCAGCATGTTCTTTGATCCGGGATTGCAGAAAGATGGTACATTTATCCGGATCAAGCCCGGAAGCAAACCAATCTTTAATTAATTCTGGCACAAATCCTTTGATTTTTTGAGGATTTGCATATTCACTGGTCAGGGCATGCCAGTCTGCCACGAAAAAGAAACATTTAAATTCTTCCTGTAATTCCAGCCAATTTTTGATGACGCCAAAATAGTGGCCAAGGTGCAAATGACCTGTGGGGCGCATTCCTGAAACTATTACTTTTTTTTCCATAGACATTTCCCTTATCAAAATAGTAGATTGTAGCTAAAGGTGACTACTACATTTAAAAATTTACTTAAGGCTCCTGTAAACACCAGGAAAATTAAGATAAGAAAACCAAATTTTTCTATACGCATATATCTGGTTGCAAGAGATATGGGTAAAAAAGAAGCAAGGATTTTACTTCCATCCAGTGGAGGAATAGGAATAAGGTTAAAAATAGCCAGAATAATGTTTACCATAGTACCTGCAACAAAAATAAGGCTCAACGGGGTAAAGAAAAATTGTTGAACCTGTGCAGAAAAAAGGGGGGACAGAAGGTTAACCAGTTTGAATAAAAGAAAAAATAATATGGCCAGAACAAAGTTAGCCACCGGCCCGGCAAGTGAGACTAAAAGAATACCCTGACGGGTATTTTTGAAATAACCGGGATTTATAGGCACTGGCTTTGCCCAGCCAATTCGTCTGGTCAGGATGAGGACCAGCGTGCCAGCAGGGTCCAGATGTTTTAAGGGATTAAGCGTGAGCCTGCCTGCGTTTTTGGCTGTAGGGTCACCCAACAGATAGGCCACATATCCGTGACCCACCTCATGACAGGTAATTCCCAGAAGCAAAGGGACAGAAAAGATAGCCAGTTCTTTAATAATAATGCTAATGTCTAACATTGCTTCAGCCCGCTATCATTATCTTCGGATTTGGGCAAGAGGATTTTAGGGGTGCATCCGCCAGTAGCGGGAAACCATCAATTTCAACCGCACTCCAGGGACAGGCGCAAGCGCCTGTCCCCGCCACGCAAGCACATTTGCGGCAAGTGCATCCAGGTTGCTAACGATCATCCCGCTACTGGCGGATGCACCCGGATTTTATCTGAGGTTACGCCGGACATTATATTCTGTTGCAGGGGATATTGGCCAGATATTCTTCAAAAAAATCATCCAGGTCATCACGGTATTCCTGGAGGGAAAATTTTTTCTTGCATGACCTGCAATAGAGGACTATTTCCTGTCAGGTCTGGCGGATGATCAGGGGATGCTGACAGACATCACATTTTATTTTTGTTTTCGGATTTAAAAAGGATGGTCTAAACATAAGCTCAGACTTTCTCCTGAATTCATAAAATATTTTTACTCAACTTTCTGAGTTGAAAAAAATGTTCAATTTTTTCAGCCAATTACAAAAC
>OBLD01000040.1_pt1 | contig 12771 bp, 7 predicted proteins | sample 1496151 | NCBI WGS metagenome assembly OBLD01 (sample SAMEA2341967, study PRJEB22496) | metagenome
ATAAAATAGACAAATTGCCTGGCAACGTCTATCTTGTGCCCTGGTGGGCGATCTAAGCAGCATGACTTTTGTCAGAACAACTCTCCCACCAGCTTTGACTCGATAGCAAACCTGACCAGTTCTGCCGGGGTATCCATGTCCAGCTTCTTCATAATACTACACCTGTGGCTTTCAACTGTTTTAACGCTAATCTTCAATTCAACAGCTATTTGCTTATTCACCAGGCCATTGCCAAGCAACCTGAACACTTCCTTCTCTCTGGGAGTCAAATGTAAAATCAATTCGGATGTTACATTATTCGCATCAACCACACACTTCTCCAGTGCCGGGCTGAAATAGCGTCTTCCCTGCAAGACCTGATGAACCGCCTCAAGCAAATCCTCAAACGCGTCTTCTTTTAAAACATAACCACCCAGATCAAGGTTTAAAGCTGCCCTGATATATTGTGTTGACTTATACATGGTCAGCAAAATAATTTTTAATGACGGCATCTGTTTCTTAAGTTTTTTGGCTACCTGAAGGCCATTCAGCAAAGGCATGGATATATCAGCGATTAAAATATCAGGTGCAGCCTGAAAAATCATTTCCAGAGTATCCCTGCCATTGCCTGCCCAACCAACAACCTGGATTTTCTCCGACTTTTGCAACAAAGTAATTAGCCCCTGTCTGAACAGGGTATGATCGTCAGCCACGAAGATCCTGATCTTGTTCATTTATTGACCTCAAGTATTACCTGCGTTCCTCTGCCAGGCTTGCTGACAATACGCAAAAGACCACCAATAATGGCTGCCCTTTCTCTCATGATTGAGATGCCAATGCCAGTTGCCCTGGCTTTTAACGTGGTTTGAAACCCCCTGCCATTATCCTCCACTTTCAAAATTACCCTGTCTTTTACCTCTTTTAGAGTAATATTGATTGTTCTCGCGTCTGCATGGCGCAAAACATTGGTAACGGCTTCCTGAAAAATGCGGTATAAATGTTCAGCCTGGATGATATCCAGAGCAATGTTTCCTGCCAGATGATAATTGATCCTGATTCCTGCATCCTGTGCAATCAATTTTTGCATGTACCATTTAATGGCTGTTGCCAGATCAGTCTGCTCAAAAAAGACCGGACGAAGGTGCAGAGACATTTTCCTGGCGTCCTGAATAATGGTTTCCACATCACTGATTACTGGTTGCAATGACAAATTATCCCTGTCCTGTTTCTGGTCATTCTGGTCACTGTTTAACAACTGCAATTGCAATTTATGGCCCAGTAGCGATTGACACAAACCATCATGCAATTCCCTGGAAATCTTTTTTCTCTCATCTTCCTGAGCTTTCAGAAGCCTGGCTGAAAAGGCCCGTGTTTCTCGCAAAAAACGCGCAAACCTTATGTTCAGGGCATACATTGTGCAGAGAATAAAAAAAAATGCGCCCACATCATACGGTTCCAGCGCATAATGAGTCAGAGTCACAGACAGACTGGAAAAATTACCTGTCATTGCAGCACCCCAGAACAGCACAATACCAGCAGAAAACGGCAAAAACTCAGGCAAAAATTTTTCTCGTAACTCAGGCAGCAATAAAACCAGAACACCCAGCCAGACAAGCAACGGCAGACTGAGATAGATCAAGAATAAAAAGGCCGGAACTGGTTTTTGAAAGAACAGAACAACTATATTCAAAAAAACAAATAAACCCGTAAACAACATTGTCCATCTGTTGAGTTTTATCTGAAACACCGCGCAAATCAACAAAAACAGAACTATCTGCAACGCAGGATAAAGGCAGATGAGCAGATATCTGGCCATATTTTCTGGCAGGCCAACCTGATGTGCCATCAGGGAATTGAGAAAAAAAATCAGGGTATAAATAAAAATCGACAAACCAAAATAGGTATATTCCCTGTCTGTCATGCCATTCATATACATAAAACAACAAAAACAGAGAATAATAAAAAAACAGCCCAGAACAAAACTTTCCACAATCAATTTTATATTATCTCTTCTTTCTCCCTGCCTTTTTAAAAAATCATAATCTCCCAGCAGGACCGGCCCGGTAATCCCTCCCCATGAGCAGGCAACACCCAGCCTGACAGCTAAAACATTGAGCCTGTCAGGAGCAAAAAAATCCTTTGCAATTTTATAAATTTGTTCCTTTTTAGCAGTAGGACACAATCCCTCTCCTGGTCTTCCATTCTGTCCGATTTTTACGCCATTCAAATAAACCTGAGCAGCATGCCTGACAACACCCAGAGACAATGCAGGAGACTGAAGAGAAACAGGTAAATCCGAAGGCAGATAAAATTTATAACGCAGCCAGACAATAGCAGGCCTGGTGCTCAAATGCAGTCTGGCAGGAATAGATATTGTGTGCCAGTCAAGATCTGAACAATCCGGTCTGGCCCAGGCAGAATCATCACCGATTTTATATTTCCATGTCCCCTGAAGGAGTATCAGTTCAGTGTCCAGACTGCTGGCCATGCAATCAACAGCCATAACAACCATTAACAGAAAAAAATATTTACAAATTTGTAACATGCTTGAATCGTATCAGGGTTTTTTCTGATTTACAATAACCTTTTAAATAGTATAAAAGTGATCATAAAATAGATTCTCTAAGCCCGGACGGAGTCATAAACATAAAAAAACTGGTGCTCCTAAATGGTAGTGAATTCTGTGTGCTTCCTAAAATGGGCAGAGACAGGGCTCTGCCCCTACAAGACCGGTTGAATGAGGTAAATTTCCTGCTACACAGCGCTACTGCTTTGGGAGTACCGATTAAGGAAAAAATTACTATCTTTTGAGGACTAGTGAAAAATCCAACTCAAAAAAGGAGGAGAAAATATGGATAGGTTATGCAACAAAACAAACTACTTACTGCTGACAATTATCTTTATTCTGCTTTTTGTTTCCACTTTTGCATATCTGCAACAAAATGCTTACGCGACTGAGAAAATAGAAATTCCACCAGACCAAAATAGCTATCATTATACAGTCCAACTCAATAATGATGGTTATCTGGAGGATGATGTAAAATTTATTTTAAAGGACAGGATATGTGGAGCTTATGGGAGTGCAACACTTTTAGCAATTGAACGCGAGGTTATAAACTTTGAGAATTATATCAATCGTTTAACCATTCTTCCTGATGGCAAAAATAATAAAAAATGGAAAATCGTTATTATGACGGAACAAGGACCTGTGGATGTCCACGACATGGTAAAAAAGGCGCAGGACATTCAGCAAGGCAGCAGCAAGCGTGCTCATGAGCTTGAAGAGATTATCAAATCCGCAGAAGCAGGCTACAGCGATATTCTATTTGCCTCTGATTCCAATAACAGAAAATATCCAATTATTAAATATTACACCTGTTACACCTTATCAGACATCAATGCACTCAAAGAAAAGTGGCGCAATGCAGCCATCAGTTTCTTAAAGGCTGTGGCATTAAAAAATAATGAAATACAGACCATAATGTCTGAAAAACAACAATAAGATTTTATTAATGAGGTAGATTTATGAAAACAAATCGTATCTTCGCTAAATTATTTTCTTTTCTGACTGGTGTTGTTCTGGTTCTGTTGCTCAGTAATCTGAGCCTGGGCTTTCAATGTGAGGAATACGACAAGGTCTATCAGCAGATAAATGAGCGCCTGAGACAGGCCCAGGTATCATGCGAACCAGTGGCCAATGAAATTGAGGCCCTTATCAATGCCTTTGAGGAATACAGAAAAAAGGCATTGTCATTGCGATCTTTTTATGTTGAGGCTGCTGGCAAACTACAGCACGTTATCTCTCCTCTGACGGATTTATACGCCAACCATCAACAGCTTATAGTGGAAGCAGGCCGGCAGGGGCTGCTTATTCCATCTGACATACAAAAAAAGATGCCCAAAATCGCCGATGGGCAGAACAATGTGCAGGCCCTTGCAGATGCCGGTCTGATAGGAAAAGATGAAAAGGTGATGTTTGGCGTTCCCACCTCTGCCATGACCTTTGACCCCCAGAAAATCTCCCTGCTCAGGGAATACCGCAAAAAAGAAGCAGATATCTACTTTAAATATGAAGACGAGACCAAAAAGGCAGAAGAAACCCTGGCCAAACTTGTTCCGCAATTAAACAAAGAGCTTGCTGCCCGGATAAATGAGCTGGGCGCCGCCATAACAAGATATCAACAGGCACGGGAAAGGGTAAAAAATCTGCTTCACAATGGCCAGTATGTTCATTGCCTGGGCGAGCCGGTTCAGGAGCAGGACTACCAGTCCGATGCCGGGCTTGACACCCTGAACCCCCTGACCAGTGAAAATGACATTCCAGGAATGAACCACGAGATAGTGGCCCTGGATGATTTTCAAAAAGAGTACAGGCCATTCAAACTGGGGAAAATCCCTCCCCTGAAGCAACCTCCCTTTTTAAAGGATGGCACTTTTTACGCAAAACAATGGGCAGGCCTGAAAGAGCAGCAACTGCTAGGCAGGGAAATGGACGTTATCATAAGCGCCAATAATATTCTCACGGATATATGCACAATAGGCAAAAACCTGGCCCAGAGCATTTTTATAGACATGCCCAAAAGCATTGTACAAGCGCCCTATGAGCTTGGAACCAGCATCGGGGACATGGCTATGGCTACAAATGCCAGGGACTTTAATGACGCAAAAGACAGATTCTGGAATGTAGCGCTTGGGCCTGTAAATTATCTCAAAGACCTGGGCGAACGTGTTGTCAATGACTTTAAACAGATTGATCCCGGCCAGTTTGATCCAACCGGTGCCAGCAAAATTTACTCGGTGATAACGAATTTTTCACTTTTAAATCACGCCCTGGCTGATTTCTCCGCCGGAGAATATACTTCTGGTGGCCTTGAATTGCCACAAAGCGAATCGGCCCAGGATTATATAAATTATATTAATTCAGCAGACGAACAACTCGACAGACTGGATAATGTAAACCAACAAATCCAGGAAACAGGCAAACAGGTAACAGCAGCGGCTGACGCACTGGCTGCATTTACTGAATTTTACGTTGCATTTGGTCATAGTGCTGCCGAGCTTAAAGTCAAGTTGCCTGAACTTGTTGAAAAACTTAAAGAAGGGAATTTATTTACTGATAAATACAATACTATTTACCGGGAATATAAGACCAAATTATCCACCGACCTTATTGAGCTGAACAAAGAAAAGGCAACTATCCTTGAAGAAATCTCAAAAGAAGAACTGAAAACTCCCCAGGATCTCGAAAAAATAAAGGAACTGAATTCTGACCTTGATAAACTCAATAAAGCAACTGAACAAACCACACAGGCACTCAATGACTTAACAAAAGAAGAATCTTCCACTGCTGCCCCGCCTACTGGTGAACTGGCAGAAACTATAGCCAGTGGCGATACTGTTGAACTTCAGAATAAAATTGACCCGTTAATAAAAGAAGACAAATTACTTGGAGAAGGAGCATATAAAAAAGTATATGATGCTGGTGGCAATGAAGTTATTCAAATAATTAGCGAGAAGGAGAAAATAGCCTCTTTTGAAACTGAAAAAGCAGGATTTGAACTTCTGGAAGAGGCTGGATTGGACCATGTGGGTGTTTCTGATTATAAAACGATTGAACTAAATGGAAAAGAAGTGGGAGTGAGAATAGCTGAAAAAATTGATACTGCGACAATTGGAGAGAACATGATAAAGGACAATAAGTGGACAAATGAACATACAAAGGCTGTAGCATCGGCAATAAAACAGGCCAATGAACGTGGTCTGATCCTTCTCGATCCCAATCCCGGCAATGTATATTTCAAGGAAACAGCCAGCGGTCTAAAGGCCTCATTTTTAGAAGGCGATGGCATAATAAAGGTGGCAGATCTTGAAAAGAAGACCATTAAAATTTTTAATGATACTTTTGACTTATCCACTCCTGAAGGCATTGAAGCCTTACAAAAAAAGATTCTTAAGGGGCCAGAACTGGTAAAAAACGATATGGTAAGAAATTACTTTGCAAATGAAGTAAAAAAACAGTTGGGTGATGCCGGCCTCAGTAATGCAGAAAATCTACCGGTTGGCCCTGGCGCATATAATGAAAAACTTCTGCAAAAGGAAGCATGCTATGGCACAGCGCCAGAAAATTTCTGGCAAAACTTTGAAACTGCCTATAATGACGCCACTCCACCAACCACCACGGCCACCAATGTACTTGAGACAAATCAAAAATTAATCTCAGAAGTGGAACAAAAGCAGCAGACTCTCAACGAAAAGCCTTCTTCTGCTTCTGCCAGTCATCAGGCCCAGACCCAACACTCCCAGGAAGTGCCATCTATTCAGAATTTCTTAGAAGAACCAGAAGGAACAAACTATGGTGTGAATCTGGATCTTCCTGAAATTAATTTTAACACGGGTGAGCAGGGCTTTGATTTGTTCAACAACTATGGGGACATTCCCGGAGAGATCCAATAATTAACAAGCATATTACACAAACACTGCACAAAACAACGGAGGAGTAATATGAAAAAATTTATAGCAATTCTCCTGTTTTTAATTTTATTTCCTTATGGTGCATCAGGCGAAACAACCGCGCAACAACAGCAGGATAACCAGATAGACGCCAGAGCCATTACAAACAGGTTTATCCAGTATAAACTGCGCAAATACCAGGAAGGCACACAAAAGCTTTTTGACCTGCTCAAACAGGCCAACTGTCCTCTCCCTTCAGTTCCGACACAAAGCTTTATCAAGCCAACTACTGTCAGAATAGAAATTGATCTTCCTTCACCTCAACTCGGCCCACCGCCAACATACCCATCCCTGGAAGAAGGATGGACGAAAATAGAAGAAGGTTTTATCATATCGGAAAAAGCAAAGTATCGTGAGAACGCTTATTCCTGCGACCTGGCAGCGGACGAAACCACAAACGTCCTTACCAGATATTGCAGATACCACTTGCTAAGGCCTTTACAGGGACAGATATGGGTAAGAGCCAGAAAAATTGAATATGTCAAAAAAGTTGGCAGAGACGGTAAACCATATAAAAGAAAAATAGAGCGGGAAAAAGTTTTCTATGGCAAAGAAGGAGACCTGAGGAATTTATTTGGCAATAAAATTCAGGTGCGTTTCAGTAATGCTTGTGCATCCTTTGACAAAACTAAAATGGCTATAAAGGGAGAATCGCCTGGCTCATCAGATATTTATCTCGTTTCTGGTGATACAAAGACAAAAGTCGGCCATGTTTCCTGCTATCAGGCAACTGACTGGGGCATCATATCCGACCCCCAGCAAGAGCCATCCCGTACCGGCGCCCCCCTGTACGGACTGGGTAGCATAGACTACTCTTACAAGGATAATTTAGGTGATATAACCAAATCACGCATAATGATACAGGTGATTGGCCCGGGAGGAACTTTCTGGCAAAAATGCGAGGGCAATATCCTGTATCAGACTACAGGTGACAATATTAATTATGATGGCAGCTATATCTCTGCCATAGACCCGCAAAAGCCTGCTTACGGCGAAATAATCTTTACCGACCCTACAGGAGAATTGCCGGCTTTAACTACTGAAGCATATTTGTATGCTATCAAAGGCCTTTTTTGTGATGGCCAGAAAATTGAGCCTGGTGCTTCCAGAGTAACCACATCTGATTATCAACTTTCAGCTGACCAGCCTGGAATAAAAGCCAGCCATTTTTTGAAAAATAACCAGTTGCTGGAATATGTTATTCAAGGCCCTTCCTGCCCTAATGATCCCTTTAAAGATTTCAAACCCGGGTTAATATGGAGCATAAAAGCCAATGGCAATTTCCCTGTCCAGATATCCGGGGGAAGTGGTTTTGCCAAAAAAGGAACATCCTGGGTTGCAACGGCAAAAATTCAATGGCCAGACACAATATCAGAAGATGTCATCAGGGATATGATCAAAAAAATCAAGGAATCTGACTCATTCTTTACTATAACGACAACACTTTCTCTCGAATTCAATAAAGATAATAAATACGCCCGTACAGATTCCTATTACATGGGCCCTGCTCTCCCTGTGGAAGACATCACAATAACACCACGCACGACTGATCTTTTTTATCCTTTGTCTGTTCTGAGGAATCGTAATAATGCACCAGGTGCAGTTATAGAAGGGACAATAAAAATCGCCGGCACCAATGTAACTTTTATCATGCACAACCAAGACTCTTATTTTGGTCAATTATTACATCTTCAGGCTGACAAAGGTGCACAGGGCGCGCTGACATGGGGCTACTGCCAGCAGGAAAGCTGTATTCTGGTGAAAGGAGATGCAAGGCCGGGTCAGATACAGGTCAGGGCAGTGCTGCTGCAACAGGATCTTCCACCCTGTTTTCACATTAAAGACAACAAAATGTCATTAATTTCCAATACTGTTGCCTTCAACATCAACAGGCTCTCTGTTTTTCCAGCCGCCATATTCAATGGCCCGGACAAAAGAAGACGCTACCACCTGATTGCAGAAGGCCCATCCAATTTATCGCCCTACAGAACAGAATGGGTATTTGACAAATCCACCAGAGGCGCGGGATTTCAAAAGGCCGGCAAAGGCTGGGATGCGGCCCTGGAAACAGAAGACACAGGGGAAAACCTGAAACAAATAAACATGCTTTCTCCTGACAATACCCTGATAGCCGCGCTTTCTCCGGCTACAGGCACAATACCTGCCATTTCAGTTCATACCTTTGCCCCATCCTATTTTGTGCAGGGACAAAAACAGCCGGTTGTAGCCATGATCTACGGGCTTTCAAAACAATTTGCAGGCAGAACCTTCTGCCGCTGGGAAATCCCCAATCCTATGGATTATTATATAGGCCCTCCACCGGGCATAAAAGAAATCCGCGAATCTCCTTCTGTCCTGCTCACCCCGGCCATCCCCCTGGACAGAGATTCCAGTACATGCAGATGTCAGATGATGTTGGAGCCAAAGGAAAATATGGAGCGTGTTGGAGAGGAGTGCGAAGTAATTCTGGAGCTTATTGTAAAATAAAGACAATGGAGGTCACACATGAAAAGGATAGGCGTATTCTTCTTAAGCATTGGGGTCTTATCCGTATTAATTCTGTTCAGCAAACTTTATGCTGAAATCACATTGGAAGAAACTGTTATACAAAGACGGGTTCTTCCTCCACCTTCAATGCTGAACAATCCTGAAAAATATTATGAAAGCTGGGAAAAAAATACCGGCATAACAGAAAGAAAAACATCTCCAATGAAAGGACGTATTGAACAGGCAATAAGTGAGGCCATTTATATCAATAATCAAAAGTATATTTATAACATTCAATCTGTACGCATCATCAAGATAACTCCCAGAAGTGGCAACAATCCTGTAAACCAGGATGCCCCGGTATGGAATATCCATGACTCCAGCGGCACACATACTTTTGCCAGCAGGGAGGATTATGATAATTATGTTGAAGGTAACATTGCCTCATCCACATCATCCTCAACATCGTCATCATCTACCTCATCGTCAGAATCATCTTCATCGTCATCATCAGAATCATCCTCAACATCCTCGTCAGAATCATCATCGTCGTCAGACTCACCCTCATCATTAGTATGTGTTGCATATACAGGCGTTGAGCCAACATCTCTTTCCAATGTCCATCAAAGAACCATCTTCTTCGTCTCTGATACAGAGAAGAAATATACACTTTTCAATGAAGGTGTTTCTAGCCCATCATTCATGGGCTATTGGGAATTAGGTATCAAGTACGACTACGGTACAGGACTGATAAAAATTGATGAATTAGATGCAACAATAACCAGTGGCGCACAACAGGTTCCACCAGGTACATATACCTATGAAATAGAAGAAAAATGCGACGAGCACAGAAAGTTTCGCATAAATATAACACTGGAAAAACAAGACCTCAGTAATGGAGAAACACGAATTACCACCACCATCAACAGTGTATGTGAACTGCCTTATAACTAAGACTTAACTGCAAAAACTCTAAGTTACCGTTTTTTAACAAATCAGAGCACCAAAAGTATTTGGTGCTCGACAGGATTGTTACCATCTAACCTCTTAAAACATTGAACTTTGAACGTTGAACATTGAACGGAGCCTGCAAAAAGAGACTTTTTGCAGGCGAATCACAGAGGAGGAACCCATGAAAAATATTATTCTGATTACTATTTTATTAATTTTTAATTTTCAAATTGCTCTTGCCCAGGAGGCACGCACCTTTAATCCCATTACCACGCCTGGCAAAGCCCCGGAAGGCGCTCAGCCTGCTGCGCAAAAGATCAATATTCATCCTCAAACCGTAGGCAATGCCATGCAAAAGATGTTTAAAGACTGGAACAGGGGCAATTTCAAGCAACATCTTGCTGACAGCTTTTATGACAAAGAAAAGCTTTCCACTGCCCTGCATACAGAAGTTCCTCTGGATGCGCGCATAAGAATCAATGCCATCAAAAATACCCAGACATTGCAACAATTTCACAAAAAACTTCCCGATGGCAAAATCAAGGTCTATTCAACTGTCTCTATTACTGCTGACACTCAGATAGAATTTAATGACCTAGAAAAGGGCTTTAGAAAACTGGAAGGTGAAAACGAGTATATCCTGCAAATAGAAGGCGAGCTTGTGCCTGTGCAATAGGAAGGAGGATGATAAAATGAGAACATACCATTTTTACGGCTTATTTATAATATTGATACTCTGTCTGACTGGGCAAGGCTGGTCTGCCATTGATCCGGACAAATTACAGGTCACTGCTACCAATACCCTGCGTTATGAAAACTATGGCATCAGTGGAGACAGGGGCTCCGCATCCTATCCAGCAGATCAACTTGGCTCTCAAATCTATGATGAATTCACCATCAATACCAATTATCAAAAGACTCCATTTAATTTCTGGCGCACTGAACTTTCCGGCCTTATCAACCACTCTGAATACCGGTCTAAATACAGGGAAGTTGTGCTGGAAAGATGGCATATCTTAAATGAAAACGGCGAATCATCCCTCCCCTATCGGGCTGAAGCAGGTGATTTCATGGGATTTTTTACTCCCAGAACCATGCAGCGCTCTTTAAAAGGCGCTCAGTTTGAGCTTCAACCCCAGGATGATGATTTGAATCATTCTCTTGTTTTTTTACTGGGCTGTAATCAGGCTTCCTGGATGGACATGCACCCGGAAGATGAATACACACTGGGCGCTTCCTATCTTCTGGCCAGAGAATCCAATGCCAACCTTGGCCTTAACCTGGCTTACACCAGAAAAAAAGACCTGGAAGACAGAGATAGACCCTTTATGGAACATCTGGTTTACAGCATAGATGGCCTGAAAAAAATGCAGCTATGGCAACAGGAACTGACCTGGGAGGGAGAAATAGCATATTATAACGGCGAAATCGAACAGGACAAACAACGTGATTCCATGGGATATTTTTTACAGGTCAGTGGCAAAAACAAATCACCACTTACCTATCGCCTGCGTTTTGAAGATTATGGCCAGTATTTTACGCCTCCAGGCTCAAGCGTGTCTGCTGACCGCCGTTCCTATGAAGCACATGCTGGCTGGCAATTCCCCATAGGCGTTGATCTTAATGCCAGGTACCAGTTAAGCCAGAGCAATATCTATTCTGACAACCGCCAGGATACCAATATTTATGGCTTGACCTTCTCTGGCCCCTTGCCTGGCCAGGCCACTTTTAACCTGGATTCCTTTCTGAAAAAGACAAAGGATCAACAGGACACCAATCAGGACACCTACTCAACAACGTTAAACTTAAGCAAAGCATTAACAAAACAGCTCAATGGCCGTATTTCAGGTTCTTTTACCCGCACCCATTACCCGGATAAGTCTCCTGACATTACAAGGGGAGTAACAACAGGCCTGGACTGGAGTCCGGCCATCTCTGATGCCAGCCTGACAATCTCTCCCACAATGGGAGTGCAGGAGCAAAGAACAGGCAATGGCAAAACCCTGATCTATTCCAGAGGATTGAACATCAACTTTTCCAGAGACAAACATTCTTTAAGCACCAGCCTGAACATGCAGTCCCAGAATATTGAATCTGCTGAAGACGTGGATTCCTACACATGGAATGTAAATTACAGCTATCGTCTGAATCAGGATACCTTTGGGCTGGAATGGGATTACAGTTCCAGGCAACCAGAAGACAACCAGTTTTCTGAATCCTACAAAATTGCCCTTTTCTGGACTCATACCTTTGGGCAGGGGGCTGAAACTCCACAAGTTGCCGCGGCCTATGGCACTGGCACAACTCCTCCTCCTGCCCTGCCCCTGCCGCCTGAGACAAAACAACAGTTTGACCTGCTCTCTTTATCACCCGGCCTTCCCATTTATCAGGCCAGGCAGATCCTGGAAAACATGGGCATCAAAGGCGGAATTGAACAGGGCAATGCCATTATCTATGAAGGCAAAATGATGACAGAAATTGACCAGAGACAACGGCTGGTCATGATCCAGGACAAAGGACTGCTTGCCAGAACCGCGCTGCTCATAGATTATCAGGCTGGTGGCAGGGTAGATGATTTTAAACAGACCTTTGAAGAGATCAAGGAAATTCTGCTCAAACGCTATGGCCATCCAGCTACCTTTTATGAAAAAGGAGATTTTAACAATGACCTGGCCCAGAACCTGGCCAATGGAGAATTTGTCCGCAATTATGAATGGCATTTTCCAGAGGGAGTTGTCCGTCTGGGCATTCCCCGGCGCACAGATCGCCAGGTGCGCATAGAAATACACTTTGCCAGAACACTGCCCTCCATCAAACTCAACAGGTGGGGACTTGAGCAGGTAA
>OBLD01000042.1_pt1 | contig 12685 bp, 13 predicted proteins | sample 1496151 | NCBI WGS metagenome assembly OBLD01 (sample SAMEA2341967, study PRJEB22496) | metagenome
GTTGCCAAATCTGGAACAACGCCATAATATTCCTGAGCTCCTCCTTTGGCAATTCTAAATCCAGTAATTACTTCATCAAATATTAAAATTATATTATTTTCTTCTGTAATTTCCCTTAAAAACTTTAAATAGTCATCTCTTGGTGGGATACATCCCACATTTCCCATTACTGGCTCAACAATAATACAGGCGATTTCGTCTTTATTATTATTTATTGCTTCCATTATGGCATCTTCATTATTAAATGGAACTAATATTGTATGTTTTGTAGTGTCTTCTGGAATACCGGGGGAATTAGGAGCTCCATGTGTTAAAGCCCCGCTTCCACTTTTTACAAGCACATAATCATGAGCTCCATGATATGCTCCATCGAATTTTATTATTTTATTTCTTCCAGTTATTCCTCTCGCCAATCTAATGGCACTCATGGTGGCTTCTGTTCCAGAATTTACAAATCTTACCATTTCAGCACAGGGCATTCTTTTTATTATTTCTTTTGCTAATGTTATCTCCTTTTCTGTTGGGCAACCATATGCCGTTCCATATTTCAATTGCTCAATTACGGCATTAGCTATATTTTCATTTGCATGCCCCAATACAGCAGGACCATAAGCCAAACAGTAATCAATATATTTATTTTCATCCACATCAACTAAATAATAATCTTTTGCATTATTTACAAAAAATGGAAATGGCTTAAAATATCTAACTGGACTATTTACTCCTTTTACAAGGTATTTTTGAGATTCTTCAAATAATTCTTTTGATTTTTCCAAATTTAAATTTATCACATTATTGTTCATATTTCCACCTTATATGCCAACAACTCCGTTAAATGATATAATCCAAAATACTATTGCAGTAAAGAAATATGAAGTTCCCCCTGTTCCTAACCATTGTTTTTGACTTAAACTATTTCTTCCAAATATCATTGCAGAAATATGCCCCATAATTATGAGCCCGATAAATAAAAACAATAATGTTGCCATACCGCTTGCCATTCCTAATCCTGCGGAATATATATAATTTGCCAATAATCCAAATAACACGCCCCCAATGGCATGAACAATTGCAGATTTTCCTTCTAAATCTATCATAAAATCAACCTGTTTATTTTTTTAGTTATTTATATAGTGTATGTCCGGAGCTCCTTGCAGAAATAAGATTTATTCTTTTATTAATTCTTTAATTTTATAAACTGCAATATTTTCCTTTGGTCTTTTGGAGTTTTCTGAATAAGTATAATTCAACAATACTTCTACTTCTTCATCAACATCCAATACATTATTTACAAATATTATGTCTCCTTCTTCAAGCAAAAATGCAAATTTCCGCTTTATTTTTAAAGAACCCTTATCAATTAATAAGTCTTCTTTATCCAATATAGGTATTATTATCGAGTAATCCATATAATCCCAGTTAAGTTAATTACATATAGATATTATATATAGATATTATAGTTAAACAAAAACAAAAACATCTTTTCCACAAATATTTATTAATTCAAAGTCATTTGTGTCAGGCTTTTCGTTGATTAATTCTATTTTATCGCCATTTACAATATCATTTAACAATATGCCAATAACTTTCTTTAATTCCTCATCATTAGTATATAATTTTACGGTGCTTTTAAATCTTCGCGTAAGTCGTGCAATATCCCTTAATGCAAGTTTTACCTCAGTAAATAGTACGAAATATTTTTTTGCTTTCTCTATACTTTCCTTATCCCCAAATATTACAGGATATTCTTTATCAAGTATTTCATCAGTTTTTACCTCATACTCAACTCCGCAGAGCTCCATAATTCTTACTATAATTGATTGAGATATTCCCGGCGGGATTGGTATTTCCTCAATATTATTTAACATATCTTCAAAAGATTCTTCCATAAAATCACCATATAACAATACAGATAATAGTAATATGAACTATAATAGATATTCAAATAATAATAATAATAATAATTATATTATTATCCTTTAATCTCAGAAGTTGGTTTTATTTTTACCAATATATAATTTTTCATCTCTGATTTAGTAATATATGCAATATCTTTCAATAAATAATTTCCGACTTTCACATTTTCTATTTTCTCATGACAGGCTTCATAGTCCAATTTTATTCTTAAACCATCTAATTGGGTTGTAATGGGCATAGGAGATAAAACATTGAATATTTCTTCCACACTCTTTTCTAATTCGTCCTTTAATACCACTGGGGGAATAATGGGGGCGTCGAAAGATAATTCCTCTCTTCTTTTGTCAATTAATTCCGTGGTTTTCTCTACCATCTCTTTTAATGCTCGTCTTTCTTCACTGTGCCTAAGTCTTTGAGACCTTCTTCCCAAATTACCGATATATGGCTGTTCTATATCAAGAGTTTCAGGAGCTCCCGTAATTACCACAGGAATATCCACATCAAATAAATGAGTTTTATCCAATAAACAGCTTTTAAAATTACCCATAACATAAATTGCAAGGTCGTGTTCTTCGATTAATCTTTTTTCTGCTTCCCGAATAGTACTTGTTTTTTTACCAAACCCACGGGATAATCCTATCATGTTTGGTTTTGCCCCAAATCTCCTAAAATATTCTGATACATCACATGCCGTATGAGGCAAATGGTGCCGAGATAAACTTGGAGCCACGATTGCTATCTCTGTTCCAGCCAGTGGTGTTTCTACAACTTTTCCCTTATATTTTTTGGACTCCATTTTTAGATTTTCAATCTCATTTTGAGGGAGGGCGAGAGTCATATATACATCTAATTGCATCACATGTTCCTGAATTATAAATCCGCCAATATCCTCAATCCATTCCTTAAATATGTTGTTTTTATAAACTCCACCTTCATATCGCACAATTTCATACATATTTTCACCGAGCATTTAGATAAAATACAAACTACAAAAAATAATATGAATCATATTATATAAAAAATATTACATATAAAAAAATAGGTAAGTATATATAGCATATAGCAAATTGACGAACATTGCGTTATCAAAGCGAATGAAGTGAGTTTCGAGCCATAAACCCATAGGTTTTATTTATAGTTAATCGACAGTAAGTCTCCTTAAATGTTCAAAGTATATAGTTAATCGACATAAGGCGTCCTTATTATGTCTTTGTTGTTAAGAATGAATTATATATTAATATCCTTAACGGCGTCTAAGTTTTACCTACAAAGATAATTTACGCAACGGGTTCGTCGATTTACTATAATTCACCACCGCTAAAAGTCAGACCTTATCGTAATAGTTCCAAAAGTTTTTTCACTATCTCTAAATGCGGTCATATCTGTAATAATTCTCTGAATAGAAGATTTTTCGTCTATAAGTCTGATATGGTCTGTTATTACAATTTCTTCAATTTTATATTTCTCTATTGTATTTAATATTTCCTCAATTATTTTAATATTTGTTATATCTATTGTTTTGGTTGTTAAAGATAGGTGGTCTGGTTTTCCATTATTATATACTATTTTAGATAGTGGTTCCCAATCTTTTGTCATTATTTCAATATATTCTTCTTTTTCAGATACATTATAACCCCTACCTCCAAGAAGGACAACTAAATCCTCCGTCAATTTTTTTAGTTTTTTCTCTTTCTCCTCATCGTAAAAATGCATAATTGTGAGTCTATCACATTTTTGGATTTTCGTCTTCCTGCCATATTCCCTATATGTTTTTACGATATCCCCTCTACTCACCAAACCAAGGAGCTCCCCCTTCTCATCAACAACCAATAATCTACCAATGTCATTATTTGCCATTATATTTTGAGATTCTGATGCCGAAGTATCTGGCATAATTGTTATAAGCTTTTCTTTTGGCGTCATTATATCCCTAATAATTGCATGTCCCTTCTCTAAATCATTAAAGGTAACCACACCAACCAATTTTTTATTATTATCTATAACTGGATACCCCATATGCCTATACTTTTCAATATATTTTATCAGCTGTTTTGAAGTTTCAGATTCATTAATTGAGACAGTATTTTTTGTCATTATATCTTTTACAGGTATTTTATCTAGAACTTTTAAATCATATAATTTTGCCAAATCGTCCTCTGCTTCCAATACAACAGTAGTTATGCTTTTAAATAAATATCTTAAAGTATTGTATTCTAATCCAATATTATATACTCGCTCAACGGTTGAAAGTTTTTTAAAAAGCATAATTATCACCCACATATAAAAATTATCTTGTTAAATCTTGTTAAATTCATTTATGGTGTGTTCAAAAAATGAAATTTTTAGAAATTTGTCCCCAATAATTCCAAAAATTAGCATATTAACCATATGCTTATAAATATATAAATATTATAGGATTTATTATAAATAGTTCCCGAACATACCCTATAACAATATCTTATATAATATTTAATATATATTATTATCATACCATCTTATAATTTATATATAAATATATTTATAAAATATATTTGTAATATTATTTTACAAATTTATTCTTATTATTAGCATTCTTATTATTCTTATTATTTATGCCAATTTTTCTTTTATGGTCTTTCAGTAATTTCCAAAGAAAATAGATTGAACCGCCCCATAGCATTATTGCTCCAAACAAAAACATAATTATTGCAGAATTATTCATTTAATCACCTTTTTTGGTTTTTGTTTTTTACATTCTCGTTCATCTTTAATTTTAGAAATAACTAGCGACAGTAAAACACTAAAAACCGACATAGTTGCTACAATACCCAAATATTTCCATGAATATCCCCCATATGGAGCATTATATAATGCCATAACCCCAGAACAGATAATACCCAACAACAGTAATGGAGTAATTATTCCAACAGATATCTTCCAATATTTTCCTATTTTTATATCTGATAGATTATTTAAATAATCTATAAATTTATTTCCATTAAATATCCAAATAGCCACTACTATTTCAGCAATTCCCACTATTGGAAGCAAATATCCAGAAGTAAAATAATCAACCATATTAATCCAGTGAATACCTGCATTTGTAGTATATAATAAACTACCAAAAAATCCAAGAATTACGATTGGCAATATGGCTTTTTTCCTACTTATTCCAAACTTATCCATTACAGCCGCATTTATTGCCTCTATAATAGATACAGAGGAAGAAACACCTGCAATCACAAGAGCTACAAAAAATACAACTGCAAGTTCAAATCCCCCAATTGGCATTAAAGATAAAGCTTTTGGGAATACTACAAATGCAAGAATTATTCCATCTCTTACAATTTCATTTAATGGAGCTCCTGTTGAATAGGTCATATATCCCAAAGTGCTAAATACGGCAAAACCTACTAAAAAAGAATATCCGCAATTTAAAAGAGATATTGCAAAAGCATTTGTTGTTAAATCGGATTTTTTAGGAAGATAACTTGCATAAGCTATCATTATTCCATAGCCCAAACTCAAAGAGAAAAATATTTGTGAAAATGCTGCAATCCATACTTGTGCATTTAATAAAATACTAAAATCTGGTGTTAAATACCAGTTTATCCCCTCCATAGCCCCCGGTAATGTTATGCCCCTAAGAACGAGAATTAAAGTAAGAACAAATAATAACGGCATAAGTAGTTTATTTGCCTTTTCAAGTCCATTTTTAACCCCTGACCTTATAATAACATAATTTACTAACCACAATACTGCCACAGAAGCTAATATTCCCATGGAAAAACTCCCTATATTTTCGGGTCCCGCGGAGCTCCTTAATATATCATCAAAAAAATAACCTGTAAAATCAGTTGGAAACCCATACAATATTAAATTAATTAAATAATATAGACACCACCCGATTACTGACATATAATATGTAGTAATAGTAAATCCAGAAATTACTGCTAACCACCCTATCCATTCATATTTTTCGGACATTTTCCTAAATGCGAATGGTGCGGAACCCCTTGTGGAATGTCCAAGAACCAATTCAAGCAATATAACAGACACCCCCACACAAAAAAGAGCTATAAAATAAGGTATTAAAAATGCTCCGCCCCCATTATTATACACCACATAAGGAAATCTCCAGATATTTCCTAAGCCAATAGCTGAACCTACTGCTGCCAGTATAAATCCCATATTTGAGCTCCATTGTTCTCTTGCCATTATACCGTGCCAATACCTTATTATATACAAATATGATATACTATAAATATGGTGATAATATTTCATATACTATTCGTTTTTTTCTAATCTATACATAATTTCATCCCATGTTGGTAAATTTGTTTGACATCCTATTTTTTCCACTACAAACGAAGCCATACAAGAGGCAATCTTTCCACAAGTATATAAATCCTTACCTTTTAGATATGCTGTTAAAAATCCAGCCCTATAACTATCGCCCGCACCTGTTGGGTCTATGCTATCAGCAGGAATTACGGGAATTTCCATTTTTTTGCCATCATGATATATTATACTACCATCTTTACCATATGTGATTACAAGAATATTTATTTTATTTGTTAAATAATCTAAATCAACATTTAATAAATTTAGTATTCTTTCATATTCATGATTATTCATAAACATAAAATCCACATTATTTACCATGTCTTCCATGTCTTCCTTACTATATTGAGGCAAATCTTGACCGGGGTCAAAAGATACCAATATACCATTAGATTTTGCCTTTTTAGCACATTTTACATTGAATTTTGCATCACCTGTTGCTAAATGAACAATATCACAATCAAAAGAAGGAACAGACAATTCTGGATAATGTTTAGCTGCACCCCATAAAAAGAATGTAATTTGATTATTGTTTGAGTCTGTGAATATCCATGCCTTTGGTGTCTCTTCGTCCTCCGAGTGATATACTCTTGATACATCCACTCCCAAATTTTTTAAATAATTGCTATACCCTGAGCTAACAACATCTTGCCCAACACATGATATTATTCCCGAAGAAATCCCTCCTAGTTTAACCACTCCAACAGCCACATTACAGGCAGCTCCACCATAATATTTTTTTGCAGATGGTATTTGAACAGAAGTATTTGGTTTAGGGAGCTCCTTTACATTAAATATATAATCCAATGCTATATGTCCAACAGTTATTATTTTTTTATTATTCATTAATTCACCCATATTATTATGATATTTGTAATTATTATATAAAAATTGTTATTTACAAATTTCTATTGCTTTTTTCAAATCCATTAACTCCTTATAGATTGCAGACCCTACAACTACACCCTTAACTCCGATTTCTTTTAATTTCAAAAGGTCATCATAGGTAGTTATTCCACCCGATGCAATTATAGGAATATTTAATTCATCTACTAATTTTTTAACAGGTTTAATATCTATTCCGTCCAATAATCCTTCTACATCTACATTGGTAAATAATATACTTCCTGCACCTTTTTCTTCAAGTATTTTACCAATTTCAACAGGAGTATATTCTGTTTTCTCCATCCAGCCCTTTATTACAACTATGCCATCTTTTGCATCTAATGCCACCATTATCTTTTCAGAATCTATTCCTTTTTCAAGGAGCTCCTTGATTATTTCTGGATTTTTTACGGCTGATGTCCCCAATATTATTCGTTCTGCTCCAAGGTTTATTAAATTTATGGCATCCTCTACTGTTCTTACTCCTCCGCCCACCTCAACAGGAACGGAAACGGATTCCATGATATTTTTTATAGTTTCTTTATTTGTATCAGTCCCATATATGGCACTATCCAAATCAACCAAATGTATCATTTCAGCCCCGCATTTTATCCATTTTTCTGCAACTTCCAAAGGATTATCCAATTCTATGTGTTTTTTATCAGGATTTCCCTGTATCAACTGAACACATTTTTTATTTTTTATATCAACTGCTGGAATTACCATCATATTTTCACCCTATATGTGTGTTCAAAAAGTTTTCGTAATAAGTCGATAAGATTAATTTATTGTATGCCTCTGCAAGGAGCTCCCGAACATACTATAATTCTATATAGTTCTATATAATTCTATAAATTTTTAAAAAAATTAACAGTATTAGTATTTAAAAATTTTTATATATTAATTAGATTATATTAATGTATCAATCCAGATGATTTTATTAATCCAAAAACACCACTAGATATAATTTCAATTGAAATTGCCGCTAATATTAAACCCATAATTCTAACTATTGCCTTTATTCCCGATACCTTTAATATCTTAGCAATATTATCTGACAAATACAATATAATGACAGAAACCACCGTGGCAAGAATTATTGAAAATATTATTATTAATGTGTCGTATGTTGTAATACTATGTTCCATCAATATAATACTTGTTGTAATTGACCCGGGACCTGCCAGTAAAGGAATAGCCATAGGAACTACGGCAATATCCTCCACCAGTATTGGTTCCTCATTTTCTTTTAAATTATGCCGTGTTTTTGATATTTGAGCATGTAGCATATCCCATGCGATTTTTAATATTAATATTCCCCCTGCTACTTTAAATGAATCTATGGTTATGCCAAAAAATTTAAAAATAGCTCCTCCAAAGAATGCAAAAGTCATTAATGTGAGTATTACCACAATTGCAGATTTTTTTAACAGTGTCAGTTTCTCCTTTATTGTATAGTCCGAAGTCCAAATATAAAATAATGGCACAAGTCCAATAGGATTCATAATAATAAATAAAGAAGTAAAAGAATAAATAAAAAAACTAAAAAAACTATATCCCATTGCCATTATTACACCAATACCCTCTTAAAAACAAAAATGATTAAGATATTTTATAATATTGCTACTTATTACATTTATTATATATCTATTTATTGCTATTGCTTATAATAAATTCTTTAAGGAATTCAACATCTAATTCGTTTTTATTTAGTTTGTTCGATGTTCCCATTGGAAACATTCTATTTTGAATTTTGTATATATCAATATATTCATTTTCGTTTTTTGCCATCCAAAGATATTCTACACCTCTAAACTGATGAATGTTAAATTCATCAAGTATAGTAGTTTTTCGATATTCATAATTGTCAGCAATCCTACAAATCGCCTTTACTTTCGTTCTACCATGGGAGATTAATACAATGTCTCCTTTTTTCATTTCTAATACTATATACCTAACAGACGCTTTATGCTGACTATTTGTCTCTACTCCTTTTTCATCTATTATCTTATATATTTCTTTTCTTCTTTTCTCTATTTCTTTTTTATTTATCTTATCTATATCATAAGTATATTTAGTATAGTCAGTATCATCATTAAATCCAATCCCCATCACATTATTTTTGATACAATATTCATAAATTTTATAATCTTCTTTTAAATCTTTTTCTCCTAGCGCCATTCTGTAAAAATTAACATTATCGAAATCTAAATCATCTATTTTATCCATGCCATTCATAATTTCACCCAATCCTACATATTACTCTTTAATTATATTTATTTCATTATATATATCTTGCTCTTTTTTCAACTATTTCAATGTGATTTATTATTTCTTTCCATTCAGAATATATTTTATAACCATCTATTATTTTATCCCATATTTCTTCAAATTTATCAAAATGGGTGCTTAAAATGGATTTTTTTAGCACAATTAAATCTACGGCTTTATTATCGATTAGGTTGGAGTATGTTCCAAGCCCAAAATCTATAATACAGACTGCATCATTTTCCACCATAAAATTGGAAGTAGTTAAATCATTGTGAATAATATTATTTTTATGGAGCTCCCCAATAATTTTTCCAATCTCATTACAACAGGATAAATCTCCATCCTCAATTACTTCTTTTGCCATTTTTCCAGAAATATAACTCATTGTAATTGTGGTATTTTCTTTATCGATATCATAAACAAACGGAGCGGAAATAAAGAAATCCTTAATTGTAGCTAAAAATCTACCCTCTCTTATGGTTCTTTCTGTTCTTATTGATTTATCTAATTCTTTTACTCGATAATTTTTTACCACTCTTTCTTTTGTTATGGAATCCCAGCCCAAATATTCTATTTTTTTAATATCTGCCTCTGCCCCTTTTCCAATTAAATGGGGTGGAATTTCTCTTTTTAATAATGGTTTATTTTTACTTTTATCATTAATCCAATTGACATCTACCATATCACTTCTATAAACTGGATTTATTTTAGTCTCCATTATATCCATTCTTTTTCCGTTGATATGTTGTAATAGACCCAGCCAAGCTATCATTGCACCATTGTCCCCACAAAATTGTGGCTCAGGAACATGAAATTCCACATTTTGCTCACTACACATAATACATAGCATCTCTCGCAATCTATTGTTTGCAGCTACTCCTCCCACTAACATCACTTCTGGTTTGTTTGTATGTGCCAAAGCTCGCTCTGTAATTTCCGTTATCATTGAAAATGCAGTTTCTTGAAGGGAATAACAAACATCCTCTATTTTTTCTTTTTTATCTTTTACAGCTTTGATAGAAGAAGTTAGAAGTCCAGAAAAAGTAATATCCATACCTTTAACACTGTATGGCAATTTTATTAATTTTTTGCTACTTTCTTTTGCATATTGCTCAACAAAAACACCCCCGGGATGTGGAAGTCCGCAATTTCTCGCAAATTGGTCTAAACAATTACCTATTGCTATGTCAAGAGTTTCACCAAAAACCCTATATCTTCCCCCCGCATAACCCAATACCTGCGTATTTCCGCCACTAACATATAATGTCAATGGGTCTTTTGCCCCTGTTGTGAGTTTTCCAATTTCAACATGTCCTACACAGTGATTAACTCCAATTATTGGTTTTTGTAATGATAAAGATAATGCCCGTCCAGCCGTAGCACTAACCCTTAAACTTGGACCTAATCCAGGACCTTGGGAAAATGCTATTAAATCAATTTTTTCTTTTGGAACTATCTTCAATGCTTCCTCAATTAATTTTGGAAATGTCTCGGCATGGTGGTCTGCTGCCTCCCTTGGATTTATTCCCTGAACTGGTGGTTTATATATTATAGTTTTATTAAATAATACCGTCCCATCTGAATCAACCACGCCAACTCCTGTTTTTTCCGCCGTTCCTTCTAATCCGATACAAATCATAGTTTCACTTAAAAAATAAATAAATATAAATATAAATATAAAATATTAATAATATAGCTAAATATAAATATATACAGTTTTATATCTTTTATATATTATACACTGATATTTTATACACTGTAAAGTATATATATCATTTTAAATAACATATATAAAAGAATAATGGGTGAGATTTTGTTTTTAAATAAATTAGAAAAAGCCAAAAAAGCTTATACATTTGATGATGTTTTATTAATTCCTAATGTTTCATTTGTAGAACCAAAAGACGCAGATTTATCTGTAAATTTATGCGGATTAAAATTAAAAATTCCAGTAGTATCTGCTGCGATGGATACCGTATCAGAAAAAGATATGGCAGTTGCAATTGCTAGAAAAGGTGGAATTGGAGTAATTCACAGAAATATGACTGTGGAAGAACAGGTAAATCAAATAAAAGCCGTTAAAAAAGCGGAAGATTTAATTGTTAGAGATGTTTATACAATATCACCAGATTCCACGGTAGCCGATGCTCAAAGACAGATGGAACAAGCCTCAATTAGTGGATTGCCCATTGTGAATGAAAACGATGAATTAGTTGGCATAATTACAACACGAGATATAAAATACATTAAAAATAAAAAAACAGTTTTAAAGGACTGTATGACCAAAAATTTAATTGTGGGCGATGAAGACACAACCCATGAAAAAGCCACAGACATTATGTATAATTACAAAATAGAAAGATTACCTATTGTAAAAAATAAAAAATTAATAGGTATGATGACATTACGGGATATTTTAAAAAGAAAACAGTATCCGAATGCAGCACGAGACGAAAAAGGAAGATTGATTGTAGCTGGGGCATGTGGTCCAAGTGATTTAAATAGAGCTCATGCACTAATAAATGCCGAAGTTGATGCCATAGCTATTGACTGTGCCCATGCCCACAATATGACGGTTGTAAATAATGTTAAAATACTTAAAAAAGAATTAGAAGGGACAAACATAAAATTAATTGTGGGTAATATAGCTACAAAAGAAGCGGCTATTGACTTGATAAATGCGGGAGCTGATGCCTTAAAAGTAGGAATTGGTCCTGGAAGTATTTGCACCACAAGAATAGTAGCAGGAGTTGGGGTTCCACAACTGACAGCAGTTGCCGAAGTAGCCGCAGTTGCAAAAGAGCATAATGTTCCAGTAATTGCCGACGGTGGAATTAAATTCAGTGGAGATATAGCAAAAGCAATTGCAGCGGGAGCTGATGCCGTAATGTTAGGAAGTCTATTGGCAGGAACAGACGAAGCACCGGGGCAGTTGATTACAATTAACGGAAGAAGATACAAACAATATAGAGGAATGGGCTCTGTTGGAGCTATGACAACCAGTGCGGGCGGTGGAGCAGATAGATACTTCCAAAGCGAAATGAAACATGTTAAAATGGTTCCCGAAGGAATAGAAGGAGCTGTTCCATACAAAGGACCTGTTAAAGATACAATATATCAATTAATGGGCGGTTTAAGGTCGTCTATGGGATACTGTGGAGCAAAGAATATAAAAGAAATGCATGAAAAAGCCCGATTTGTAATAATTACCCAAAGCGGACAGAAGGAAAGCCATCCTCACGATGTGCTTATTACAAATGAAGCTCCGAATTATCCAATGAATAAATAA
>OBLD01000044.1_pt1 | contig 12500 bp, 7 predicted proteins | sample 1496151 | NCBI WGS metagenome assembly OBLD01 (sample SAMEA2341967, study PRJEB22496) | metagenome
CCTAATTCGCCCTGTGCCATTGCAATAGCCGCCTCAACTTCAAGCATTTTTTGAAGTTTTGTTTCTTCTTCCCAAACTTCTTTCATCTCTTTTGAACCATATCTAAAATCAATAGGATGCACTGCCATTTTATCGCCTCTTTTTTAATTTATTTGAATAATATTAATATAAGATACACAACATTATTTATATAAATTTTAGCCATTATGTTTAATAATTGTATAATAAATTATAATTTAATTCCTACGATTTTACTAAGTCCGTCTTCCATATAAACGCCATATAAGGTATTTGCTTTTGCTATCATTTGTTCTCTATGGGATATTACCACAAATTGAGACTCATTAGAAGCACTGCTCACCATTTCCCCGATTAATCCTGCGTTTTTTGTATCCAGTGCCGCATCAACCTCATCAAGAACATAAAACGGTGCAGGAGTTAATCTCTGTATGGCAAATAAAAACGCCAAAGCTGTAAGAGATTTTTCCCCTCCGCTCATTACATCCAAGGTTTGAAGAGACTTGCCCCGTGGTGAAGCATCAATTAATAGCCCTCCTTCAAATGGATTGTCAGGATTTTCTAAACTTAATTTTCCAGTTCCTCCGATATTTTTATACATCTCCTCATAATTTTTTGCAACCTTCTCATATACTTCAATGAATACTTCTTTTTTCCGTTTCTCTACTTCCTCAATTAATTGAATGTATTTTTTCTCGTCTTGTTCATATTCTTTTCTTTTCTTAAATAATTCATTGTATCTACTTTCAATATATTCGTAATCCTCTATTGCTCTCATATTTATTGGTTCAAGCCGTTTTATGCTATTTTCAAGTTTTATGGTGTATTGTTCTAATTCTGTATCATTCATTTCATTTAATTTATTATATGTTTCATCAGACATCTCATCTACTTTTTCGCATAAATATAATTTTTTCTCTTCCTCTTCCAAAAGAGTTTCATATTTTGTTTTATCTATTAAAAGACTGTTTATTTCACTGTTTATGTTATTTATTTTTTCTTCTAATTCCCGTTTGGTATTATTATTGTTTTCTATTACTCCTTCGTATTTTTCTTTTTTCTCGGTTAATTCCTTTAAATCTTTTGTTAATTCTACATATCTATCTTGTTTTTCCCTCAATTGTTTTACATTTTTCTCAATATTTGATTTGTAGAATTTAATATTATTTTCAATTAATTTGTTTTTTTCCTCTAATTCTTTTATTTTCGCCATAGTTTCGGATATTTTTGGAATAAGAACCTCCTTTATAAGAACGGCATTTCTTTTAGTGTCATTTTCGGTTGTATCCTTTTCTTTTGTTAATTTTTCAATGTTGTTTTCTATCTCCCTAATTCTTTTTATTATTGAAGAATCTTCATAAGATTTTAATTCTTTTAATATCCTTTCTCTTGTTGATATTGCTGAATTTATATTTTCTTCAAGTTTATTTATTTTGCTTTCTAATTCATCTTGTATAATCTCTAATTCGTCCAATTCATCATTTAATTTATTATTTATTAATTGCATTTCTTTTATTTTTTTGCTGTTATTTTTACTAATATCAAGTTTCCTATTTTCATTTTCCTTTATTAATTTTAATTTATTTTCTATTTCCATTTTTTTAATGGAATATCCGTTTATTTTTCTGTTTAAATTTTCTATTGTTTTATTTATTCCGTTATTTTCTATTTCATTTCCTTTTTCGTCTTTATCCCCATTTCCGTTTAATTTAGTTTCTATTTCTTTTAATTTATTTGCAAGTTTTTCTAATTTGGTGGTATCAATATCTACCTGTATAGTTGATGTTCTCCTTACGCTTCCCCCCACCATAGCACCAGATGCCTCCACTACATCGCCATCAAGAGATACAAACCGCACTTTATGGATTTTTGATAATTCTTTTGCTATATTTAGATTTTCTACAATAACGGAGCTCCCAAAGATATAGTTAAATAATGTCCTATACTCTTCTTTAAATTCTACTAAATCAACTGCCCTACCGATTACACCGTCTCCTTTTATGCGTTTTGGTTCATATCCTCTTATTCTATCCAATGGTAAAAATGTGGCTCTTCCTAAATTGTTCTTTTTTAGGTAGTTTATTGCTCGTGCTCCATCGTCCATTCTTTTAACAACAATATTGTTTAATCGTCCTCCTCCTGCTATTTCTATTGCTGTTTTATATTCGTTTTTAGTTTTCCCAAGATTTCCAGCAATATCTATAACTCCCGGTAGTTTTGCATCTAATATATTTTGTATTGTGCTATTTACATTGAATTTTTTCATTTCTTTCAATGCCTTAATCTTTGCGTTTTCTTTTGCATATTCTGAGTAGTATAAATCCCTACTTCTTTGGAGCTCCTTTTTCTCCTCCTCTAATTTTTTTAATTGTTGTTTAGAATATTCTAATTCTACTCCTATATCTTCCAGCTCTTTGTATAATTCTTTTGTATCTTCGCTATTTTTATTAACTGTATCTAATTCCTCTTTTAACTGTCTTATTGTTTCATTATTTTTATTTATTTCAAAATTTTTATTATTTATTTTATTATTTATATTGTTCATTTCTGTTCGTAATTCATGCAATTCTTTTTGATGTCCATTTAATCGCTCTGAAAGTTTTCGTTCTTGCTGAGTTAATATATTTATATGTGTTTCACTTTTTTCCATTGACGATTTTAGGGAGCTCCTTTCTTCCTCTAATTGTTTTAAATTTTCAAGTATATTATTTATTTCCTTTTCTTTATCCATCGTTTCTTTTCGTATGGATTCTATTTTATCTCTGGTTTCTATCAATTCATTTTTTTTAGTTTCCATTTGGTTTTTTGAATTTTTTAAATCAATTAATCCATTATTTAGTTGATTTTTATCATTGTTTATATTTACTTCCAATTCCTTTATGGATTTGTGGAGCTCCATTACTTCTTCGTTTCCTTTTTCCTTTAATTCTAATATAATATTTTCAAGTTTATTTTTTAAATTCACCGTCGTATTATCTATGTCGCGTATATCTTTCTGGAATTTCTCTTTTAATTCTGTGATAATTGTTATATTTTCGTTTGTATTTTTGATTGCTTCATTTAATATCGTTATTTTTTTAGTAGTTAATACATATTTTGCAGATTTTAATTCTTCATTTAATTTTACATATTTTTCGGCATCTTCTTTTTCTTTTTTAAGTTTTTCAAGATTTGCCCTTACTTCATTTACTCTAATATCTATTTTATCAATATACTCTCGTGCTCTTTCCAATTCATGTCTCGCCTTTTCCTTTTTTTCATCGTATTCGGCAATACCGCTTATCTCGTCTATGGTTTTTCGCCTTTCCCGTGGAGACATCTCTATTAATCTTATAAGGTCTCCTTGAAGTATAATATTTAATCCTTCCCCACATAATGACATTTTATTAAATATATCGATTACATTAGATTTTTTTATTTTTTTTCGTTTTTCTACATAGTTTGGTTTTCTTTTTCCGTTTTCCTTTTCGTTTTCAGTATTGTTATTATTGTCTTTACTATTATTTTTACTATCTTTATTTTCTTCATACCAAATTAAATAATAATTGTTATCCCCTTTTAATTTTACTTTCCGCGATATTCCAATTTTATCCGAATCTACTGGTATTTTTCTATCTGAGTTATCAAAAAATAAAGATACTTCGGCATAATCTGCCCGTTTGTTTTTATGGTATGTAATTAACTCATTAAACCGCCCAGCTCTAAGGGATTTTGCGGAAGTTTTTCCCAAAACAAAACAAATTCCATCAATTATATTTGATTTTCCAGACCCATTTGGACCTAATATTGCAGTAAATCCAGAGGGTATTTTTAATTTAACATTTTTAAATGATTTAAAGTTTTTTAAATGAATTTCCGATAAATTCGTCATAATTTCCCTTTTTAAATTATAAATAATATAAATAAAATCGATATAATAATTTATAATAATATTGTATGTTTCTATTTATTTTTATATTATTTTCATATATTAAATTTTTATATATATTAATGTTATTATTTATTTGGTAGAGATTATATTTTACCATTGGTGCAACGAGTTCGTCGATTTACTAATTTTAAAATACAGTCCTATTTTATTAAGTTATGGAAAATATTATATACTATGAAGGCATATTGTCAAATAAATTGGGGATAACCTAAAATTTATAGAAATAAAATAAGAAATAAAATAAAAATACCGCCCTATTAAAAGATTTTATTTATTATATTATTATATTTATTTTTTTATTATTATAAAATTATTATATTATTATTATATTATTATACTATCAAATACGGTAAATAGGAGATACAATGAGAACAGATATAACCCACGAAGGAGCAAATGAATTAACATACGAAATAAGGGAAATTACGGAAGTTGCTAAAACGGTGGAAAAACACGGGATAAATATCACTTGGGAGAATATTGGGGACCCAATAATAAAGGGGGAAAAAATTCCAGAATGGATGAAAGAAATAATAGCAAATACATTAATGGACGATTGTTCTTATGGATATTGCCCAACAAAGGGATTGTTGGAAACCAGAGAATTCATAGCCGATGAAACCAATAGAAAAAATGGGGCACACATTACACCCGAGGATATTTTATTTTTTAATGGATTGGGCGAAGCAATTACAAAAATATACGGACTTTTAAAAAAGGAATCCAGAGTAATAGGACCATCTCCTGCATATCCTACTCACTCCTCCGCAGAAGGACTACATTCACGATGCCACCCACTTATGTATATGATGGACGAAAATGACAACTGGAATCCAGATATAGATGATTTGACAAATAAAGTAAAATACAATCCCACAGTATCGGGAATATTAATTATAAACCCGGGAAATCCTACTGGTGCAGTTTATTCAAAGAAAATCCTTGACGAAATAGTTGATTTGGCAAATGAATATGATTTATTTATATTATGTGATGAAATATACCATAATTTAGTTTATAATGGTAAAAAACATACATATTTATCAGAAGTAATTGATGATGTTTGCGGAATATCTTTAAAAGGAATATCCAAAGAATTACCTTGGCCCGGGGCTCGATGTGGTTGGATGGAGACATATAACTACGATAAAGACCCATTATTTAAAAGATATATTGATGGAATAGTTAAATTTAAGATGGTAGAAGTATGCTCCACAACATTACCTCAAAAGGTAATACCTGAAATAATGGGAGCTCCGAAATTCAAACAATATTTAAAAGAGCGAAATAATTATTATGAAAAGGCATCAAACTTTGCATACAATAAATTAAATAAGATTGATGGAATTATGATAAATAAAACTAATGGGGCATTTTATTCTACTGTGGTATTTGAGGAGGACAAATTAAACAATAGCCAAAGTTTAAAAATAGAAAATAAGGAGTTGCAAAAATACATTGAAAATGTTTCAAAAGGTCATAAACACGATAGGAAGTTTGTTTATAATTTATTGGCATCATCGGGTATTTGTGTTGTTCCTATGTCCTCATTTAACTCTGAATTAAACGGATTTAGAACCACACTTCTTGAAAGGGACGAAAATAAATTAAAATGGACTTATGAAACAATTGCCGAAAAAATAGAGGAATATATAAATAGCAATTAATTATTTTACTATTTATTTATTTTATAGATTATTTTATATTTATTTTTTTATAATTTTTTTAATCTTTTATATAAATTTTAATAAAAATATAAGTATATCCATAATAAATACAGATTATATTTCAAAGGTAATAAAATGGAAACAAATGAATTAGAAACCTATCTTTTTAATAATATTGAAAAACTCCCAACAGGATGCCAATATTGTATAAAAGGGGAAAAATTAGTGTTATTTATTACTGGACTATGTGGTGAAAATTGTTTTTACTGTCCAGTTTCAGAAAATAGAAAAGAAAAAGATGTAATTTATGCCAATGAGAAAAGGATTAGCTCGATAGAGGAAGCAATTGAAGAGGCAAAAATATGCGGTAGTAAAGGTGTTGGAATTACTGGGGGAGCTCCCTTACAAAATATAAATCGAACCTGCGAATATTTGAAGGCATTAAAAAATGAATTTGGAAGTAATTTTCATGCTCATTTATATACTACACCAAAATATATTGACGAAAATACATTAAAAGCTCTAAAAGATAGCGGATTAGATGAAATTAGAATTCATTTTACAAATTTGAGCAATATTTCCGATAAAGATATGGATATTTTAAAATTATGTATGAAATATATTGGTGATGTTGGGGTGGAGCTCCCAGCCATACCAAACAATGAATTAAAAATAATAAATTTAGCAGAAAAATTAAATAATATTGGAGTAAAATTTTTAAATCTCAATGAGTTAGAATATTCAGAAACAAACTACGAAAAATTAATAAAATTAGGATTTAAAGAAAAAAATGAATATTCTTCTTCAATGGTGGGAAGTGAGGAAACGGCTCAAAAAGTTATAAATCATTTTAAAAATGACAAAGATAATAAAAATAATAAATTAATAATTCATTACTGCCCGTCTGCCTTAAAAGACGGGATACAAATGAAAAACCGACTTATTAATCGTGCAAAAAACATAGCAAAAGATTACGAGATAATTACAGAAGAAGGGTTATTATTAAAAGGAATAATAGTATTTAGAAATAATGAGGAAATAAATGATGTAGTGGATATTTTAAAAGATAATGATTTGCCATTTGAAATTAAAAATAACAATTTATATTTAAATCCCTGTTCTTTGGAAGAATTACTGGAAGAATTAAAAAATATAAATTATGATATAAAATTCTCTGCCTATATTTCAGAATGTTATCCAACTAATGACGGGTTAGAAGTTGAAAGAACACCATTATTTATTAAAAAAAGAAGTTTAAGAGATATAAGGAAAAAATAATATTATTTTCTTATATTTTTATTTTTAGTTTTATTTTTAGTTTTGGGAGCTCCCTACTAATTAATCCTACTAATTAATCATGAATACCTTTTTCAGTGATTTTAAATACTGCCTCTGCATCGGGTAAATGCGGGGAATCATATAGTTTAGCAACTCTTTTATCTCCTTTTCCTTTTCTTAAAAAGAACCTAAATGTTGCGGCGTGTCCTACAATATTTCCTCCAATTGCCTGTTCTTGAATTCCAAAGAAAGCATCAGGTTTTGCGGAAACTTGGTTTGTTATCATTACAATACAGTTGTGGAGGTCAGCCAATTTATTTAAAACAGACATATGCCTACCTAATTTTTGCTGTCTTTCTGATAATTTTCCTCTTCCAGTATATTCATTTCTAAATGTGCTTGTTAAGGAATCAACAATTACTAATTTGATGTTTTCTCCATTTTTTATCAATTCTTCTACTTTTTCAGCAAAAAGCATTTGCATATCGGAATTATATGCCCTAGCTACAAATGTATTGTCTAAAACTTTATTTCCATCAATTCCCATATGTTCTGCCATTTGTAGTATTCTTTCGGGTCTAAAAGTTCCTTCTGTATCAATATATACCGCTTTTGGCTCTGAAAGTTCTTCTTCTGAAATATGTTCTTCATCTGCAAAAATATTTTCTCTTGATTGGAGATTCACACAAATTTGATGGGCAACCTGTGTTTTTCCACAACCAAATAATCCTGCAAATTCTGTAATGGATTGACTTTCTAATCCTCCTGCTAATACCTCATTTAACTCGGAGCTCCCTGTTGATAATCTCCATACACTTTTTCTTTGATTTAATAAATCAACACCACTTTTAAATCCTAAGTCGCATAAATCCCGAGCTCCCATAATCATTTTTGCCGCTGCTTTCTCACTAATTCCTTCGATATCTACGAGTTCTCCTATGGTGGCAGTGGCAATTTTCATAAAATCAATATATCCGCCTTCTATTAATTTTTCAGCCGTTGAAGGACCCACTCCCGGTAAATCTGTTAAATTATCTGTCATATCTCCACCTTGGTATAATGTATTATATAATTATAAATAATTGGTAATATTACATACAATAATGTTATATTATTAATATGGTACTTTACTAATAGAATATATTTCCAAACTATATATATTTTTTTAATATTATTTAATAATAGGTAGATGTAAAATGATAAAAGATAATGACTTTTTTAGGATGGATGGAGTTCCTATTACAAAGGAAGAAATAAGGGCGGTAAGCGTAGGAAAATTACAATTAAAACCAAATGATATTGTTGTAGATATTGGGTGCGGTAGTGGTGGTATGACTGTTGAAATAGCAAAGAGATGCAAATTTGTTTATGCTATTGACCTCATAGACGATGCCATAAATACCACTAAAAAAAATTTGGATAGATTTAATATTAAAAACTGTGAAGTTATAAGCGGAAATGCAGAAAATATATTATCAAACTTGGAGTTTAATAAAGCATTTATTGGAGGCACAAAAAATATAGAACAAATTTTAAATATATTATCTGAAAAAAATATTGGGCATATTGTGTCAAATACCATTATTATTGACAATGCTGTTAAAATAATAAATATGTTGAATAACAAAGAATATGATACGGAGCTCCTGAATATTTCGGTGAGTGTTGGTAGGAAGATAGGAGCTGGGCACATGATGATAGCAAAAAATCCAATAACAATAATTACAGCAAGACTATAAATAAAGGCTAAAATAAAAGCCATAAATAAGTATAAATAAGTATAATTAAAGTAAGGGTGGAGCAAACATGAAAAATACGGCATATTTCTGTATGGAATTTGGAATTGACCAAATGTTAAAAACCTATGCGGGGGGATTAGGATATTTGGCAGGTTCTCATTTTAGGTCTGCATATAATTTAAATCTCCCGCTTGTTGGGGTATCTATGCTATGGAGCTATGGATATTATGACCAGATAAGAGATAAAGAAGGACGAATGAAGGTGCATTTTGTTAGGAAATATTATGAATTTTTAGAGGATATTGATTTAAAAGTGCCTGTAAAAATAGATGGTTCTACGGTATGGGTAAAAGCATATAAATTAAATAGCGATGTTTTTGGAACTTGTCCAATATATTTTTTAACAACAGACATACCTGAAAATGATTATCTATCGCGAACAATATCACATAAATTATATGATGGCAATACTTTGACACATATTGCACAGGAAATAGTTTTAGGTGTTGCAGGATATAAGGTGTTGCAGGAATGTGAAAATATTGGTATATTTCATATTAATGAGGCACATCCACTACCATTAGGGTTTAAGATGCTTGAAGAATATGGGCTGGAATATGTTAAAAATCATCTTGTTTTTACTACTCACACCCCAGTCCCCGCTGGAAATGAAATTCACGATATAAATTTATTAAATAAAATGGGATTTTTTGGTGGCGTAGATATAAATATTGCTAAAAAATTAGGTGGAGCTCCTTTTAATTTAACTGTGGCGGCGTTAAGGATGTCAAAAAAAGCAAATGCTGTTTCAAAATTACATGGGGAAACAGCAAATAAAATGTGGGATTTCGTTAAAGATAAATGCGAAATAACTTATATCACCAATGCTCAGGACAAAAACTACTGGCAAGATTATATTATAAGAGAGGCTGCAAAAAATTATGATTATGATAAATTAAGGGACAGAAAAAGGGAATTAAAAGAAATATTATTTGAAGAAGTTGCAAATCAGACAGGAAAAATATTAGACCCAGATATAATGACTGTTGTATGGGCAAGGCGATTCACAGAATATAAAAGACCCCACCTTTTAATGTATGACGAGGATAAATTAAAAAAACTTATTGATGATAAAAAATTACAAATAATTTGGGCAGGGAAGCCACATCCAAATGATACAAATTCTCAAATAACATTTAATTGGATTATTTCAAAAACAAGGAATTTAAAAGGAACAGCCATATTAACAGGATATGAATTAAAATTAAGCAAGTTATTAAAACAAGGTTCGGATATATGGTTGAATACTCCAAAAAGACCAAATGAAGCTTCTGGAACATCTGGAATGACTGCTTCAATGAATGCGTCAATACATTTAAGCACTCTTGATGGTTGGCATATCGAATGGGCTGAAATGTATCCTGACAACAGCTTTACAATAGGTGATGGCAAAAATATCCATGACGCATATGAGGCAAATTGCATATATGACAACCTTGAAAATATATCCAATATATATGATACGGAGGAATGGTGGAACAAGGCATGTAATTGTGTAAATAATATTGTTGAATATTTTGATTCTGATAGAATGGTAAGGGAATATGCGGAAAAGATATATATTTAGTATGTTTTTTAGTATTTATCTTATTAATTATGTCAGTTATATCAATATTCTTTTTAATTTTATATCTTAATTTTTCTATTATTTATTATCAATATATGGCTAATATATAGATAATATGTATTTACCGAATGTTAATCAATATTAATTTGCGCATATCTTTGTTAATTTGGTGATTTAATGAATATAAAGGACAGGAATTTTTTAGAATTTAAAGAATATTATTCCGATAATTTTCCATATTATGAACCGCGACCACAACAAAAGAAAATGATGGAACGCATATTTTACAGCATAATTAATAAAAAAAATTTAGTTGTAGAAGCTCCAACAGGAGTTGGGAAAACTCTTTCATATTTATTACCTTCTTTATATTTTGCAAAACAGGGAAAAAGAGTAATGATATTAACGGAAACAATAGACCAGCAGGAGCGAATTTTTGAGGATTTAAATTCTTTAAAACATGATTTAAAAGTATCTTTCATGATGGGAAAAGGGAATTTCTATTGTAAGGCAAAAGAGGATAAGGCAAATAGACTATATTGTCAATACAATAAAAAATGCACCCATAGACCAAATAAAAAACCATATTGCAATTGTGGAACTAAAAAAGAAACCATAAAAATAACGGATGAAGACCCAAAATATTATTGTCCTTTTTGTATATGTGATTATCAAAAGGCAAAAATACAAGGGCTTGACGCCGATATTGTAGTAATGAATAATAGCATATATTACTATATTAAAGACGAAATTGATGTAAAAAGAAATACCGATATAATAATCTGCGATGAGGCACATAAATTAGAAGGAAGTATAAGAAATTCTGCAACAATATCCATAAATCCAGATAATGCTTTAAATAGATTAAGAATTATGGCATATAATTATGCACCAAATACCATAAAGAAGTATATTAAAAGATTAAATGATGAATATGAACAATATGATGAAAATTACAATAGGTTAGGCTATTTTAATCAATCCTACAATGAGGAGTTTTGGAATATTGTAAATAATTATGTTTCAAAATATGCCGTCGTATCGGATTGTAAAAATACATTAATATTTGACGGAGAAAGAATTACTTCATTTGGATTAAAAGATGATGTTGCAATATTGGGAACTCTTCTTGATGGATATAACCAAATAATAAAAATTAAAAATAAAATAAATTTATTTGAGGAAAACAGGGAGCTCCGTAAAAAAGAGCTTGACTTTAAAATTGATAATAAGGCATTGGTGCCTATTGAGTTTCAATATATATTTGATAGAAGGGTATCCGATATGCCCCTTATGGAGTTTTTAGATAGTATAAAGGATTTAAAAACCATAAATAGCAATTTTGTAATATATAAAAGCGGAAATAATAATAGCAGTAGCAATTTACTGTGTGAGCCTGTTGCCGTATCAAATTATCTTAAAAATCTATACAATGGAGCAACAGTTATTCACTGTTCTGCCACATTGGGGAACTTAAAAATCCATGCACTTAAAACAGGTATGGGGAGCTCCCAAACATTAACCCTTGACAGCCCATTTTCAGAGCATAGAAGGAAAATAATTGCACTGAGAAACGGGGAAGAAATGAAATATGATGGCAACAAAGAAACAAAACGAAATAAGGCAAATAATAATATATTAAAATTGTTAAAATCTGCTAAATGTAATAGTTTAGTGCTTTTTAAAAGTTTTGAGGATTTGAATAGTTGTTATGCTCATTTATTAAACAACGGAAACCAATTAAATCAAAAAATATATACTTATGAAGCTGGAATGGATGGAAAGGAAGCGAAGGAATTAAAGGAAAAATTTGAAAAAGAGGGAGGCATATTACTTGCAACTGGTAGATTTGCCGAGGGGGTAGATATTCCACGAGAGGCTTTAACAATGGTGATTATAGATAGCCTTCCGTTCCCCGTCCCAACTCCACTAATTAATAGGGAGCAAAAAATGATAGAAGACGGATTAAAAAGAAAAAAAGTAAATAATGCTCATTGGACTGCCTTTTTAATGACTTCTTTCCACATCATGTCAAGAACAATAATTCAAATGATAGGTAGATTAATTAGGACAGAGGAGGACTATGGTATTGTAGTTATTCAAGATAAGCGATTTAATGATTGGGTGGCTGATAAAATGAAAGAAAGAGGATATTTAAAATATGACTGTCTTTCTATGAACTTAAATGATGCCGAGGAATTTATTCCAAGATTTTTAGGTGAATTTAGAAATAAATAATA